>ENA-OQJX01000003-OQJX01000003.1-human-gut-metagenome-genome-assembly--contig:-NODE-3-length-186738-cov-6.270525_pt1 | contig 186738 bp, 169 predicted proteins | sample MGYA00242615_ERZ504782 | MGnify/ENA primary metagenome ERZ504782 (study PRJEB26092, sample SAMD00036354) | human gut metagenome | host: Homo sapiens | study: EMG produced TPA metagenomics assembly of... | reverse complement strand
TTTTTGTTCACTCTATACGTATAATCTCTCTGAAAATGAGTGACAGCACGAAGGAACGCTTTTATTTTATACAAAACAAATTTATCTGGAATTATTTTTACACTATCGGGGATTATAATAAATACTTAAATACTATCAGGAGGCTTATAGGAAGATGCAATAGATACTTTAGGAGATGATTATATTTTAATCCCTCAGGATTTCGGTATGATCCGAAATTGATGTCATACTCACAATGGAATAACAAAAAAAGGCAATCGTAGCGATTGCCTTTTTTGTTGTAGCTCCGCCGAGAATCGAACTCGGATCTAAAGTTTAGGAAACTTCTATTCTATCCGTTGAACTACAGAGCCATTTTGTAATAAGTGCGGCAAAAGTATAACCTTTTCCGCAAACTGGCAAGTATTTAATGAGGCAATTGCTAATCGAACAGACTTTGCATGACGGACAAGGACTTTATTTCGGGAAAATCCGGCAAATGCAGACGATAATATTCAAGAATACGGTTTATTACGCTCACACGATCCTGCCGGGAAAAAGAATACAACGACATATTCTCGAAACTGATCTTCAGTAACCGGACAAAAACCACACTCTCCTGCGGGTTCAGATAATGGCGGTGCATCGGTATACGATCGACAAACACACCATTCAACATATCGAAGCAGGAACCTGTCACATAAGATTCGATATTCGGGTATATCCCCAGATAATGCAAGAGCCGCAGCAGAAAGACCAAATGAAAGTTCGCGACTCCCTTATCCGAAAGCTCCAACAATTGTATCGACTCGGATAAATACTCGAAAAGGTGCGGGTCTGGCTCTGTCTCCTTCACCACACGGAAAAGGACCTCGGAAAGGAAAAGCGCAAGTACATTTTTCACCGGATTACAGAACACTTCCGTTAATGGATAGCAAAGTTTCGTTTCACGGATACGATGCAAATCACGCTTATTCAGATGCTCCACCTCCATCTCCACTACCGAAAGAGGCATAAACAACGCTTTCGAGACAGAAGATTTCTTTCCACGAGAACGGGCAACCAAATAAGAAGCACGCCCGAAAGCCTCCGTGTACATATATATAATGGAGTACTTATCATTATATGGAATGGAATGCAGGACAATCCCGCGCGTTTTACACAACATATCACTGAAATTTGGAAAACAAAGTTACAACATTTTCCTTCTCGATCTTGTTTTATTATATAACAAACTACTAAATTATAAAGAACATATAAACATGCAAGAACTCACGCTCACAACCCCATCATTGCTGTTTTCGGCAGTATCACTTATCCTATTGGCCTATACAAACCGGTTCATTTCGTATGCAAGCCTCGTACGCACATTGAAAGAAAAGCATCAACAGACACACGACCCGAAAAACGTCGCCCAGATAGCCAACCTCAGGAAACGGTTATACCTGACACGCTCCATGCAAATATTAGGCTACTCAGCCTACTCTTTTGTGTAGTTTCGATGTTCTTCATCTATATCTCATGGCAAATCATAGCCGCCTGGATATTCGGGATAGGATTACTCCTGTTGGCAGCTTCGCTATGCGTATGTATTTGGGAAATAAACATTTCCGTTAATGCATTAGAGATACACTTACAGGATATGAGTTCCAAATAGATGTTAAATGCGACAGATTCCGAACATTTTTCTTTCAAATATTTTGTCAGTTTAAAGAGAACCTCTATCTTTGCACTCGCAATCGGGAAATCAACAATCCCAGAGAGCTAAAAGCAAGAGCTTTGACATGATGGCCCGTTCGTCTATCGGTTAGGACGCAAGATTTTCATTCTTGAAAGGGGGGTTCGATTCCCCCACGGGCTACAATAAACAGGATTAAAGAATAAATAAAGAGAATAGCTAAGAAATGGCAAATCACAAGTCATCAATTAAGAGAATCAGACAGACCAACGCAAAACGTCTACATAACAGATATTATGCTAAGACTGCAAGAAATGCAATGAGAGTTTTGCGTGCTACTGAAGACAAGAACGAAGCTCAGGTTCTGTTCCCGAAGGTGTGCTCTATGTTGGACAAGCTTGCTAAAAAACACATTATTCACAAGAATAAAGCTGGCAACTTGAAATCCAAATTAGCAAAGCACGTTAACACACTTGCGAAATAAGGTATTATACTTTATATAGTATAAAGCCGGACTGGTTAGCCCGGCTTTTTTAAACCTGATGGCCCGTTCGTCTATCGGTTAGGACGCAAGATTTTCATTCTTGAAAGGGGGGTTCGATTCCCCCACGGGCTACCTTATTAAAAGAGACAAAGTCAGACTTTGTCTCTTTTTTTGTTATACACCCCCGTTTGACTATTTTCACACTCCCTATACCATCTAAGTTAATTATTTTCACTATATTTGTTAGCTTTTTTAGACAGACAGATAATTACAGATTTTAAACGATAAAGACTCATGAGTGAAGAAATTAAGAATACTTCCACAGAGTACTCTGCGGATAGTATTCAGGTACTTGAAGGGTTAGAGGCAGTGCGTAAACGACCGTCCATGTATATTGGCGATACCAGCGAGAAAGGTCTCCACCATTTAGTATACGAAGTTGTTGACAACTCTATTGACGAAGCACTGGCCGGATTTTGTACCCAAGTTGACGTAGTGATAAACGAAGATAACTCCATCTCTGTAACAGACGATGGTCGTGGTATTCCGGTAGATATTCATGAGAAAGAAGGCGTGTCAGCGCTTGAAGTCGTATTGACCGTGCTCCACGCGGGAGGTAAATTCGACAAAGGCTCTTACAAGGTTTCAGGGGGATTGCACGGTGTAGGCGTATCCTGCGTAAACGCACTTTCCACTTACCTAAAAGCAGAAGTCCGCCGCGACGGAAAGATCCACATGCAGGAATTCTCCTGCGGTAAGCCGCTTCATTCCATTGAGGTGATCGGCGAGACAGATGTGACCGGTACAACCATCATGTTTAAACCAGACGGAAGCATCTTCTCCGTAACCGAATATAAGTACGAAATCTTAGCTACACGTTTGCGCGAGTTGGCATTCCTGAATGCAGGTATCACACTTAGCCTGACAGACAAACGCGTTGTGAAGGAAGACGGCAACTACAAATCTGAAATATTCCATTCGGACGAAGGCTTGAAAGAATTTGTTCGCTATATCGACCGTTCCAAAGAGCAGCTGATCCCGGACGTGATCCATATTGTTACGGAAAAACAGGGCATTCCTGTTGAAGTCGCCATGACTTACAATACTTCATTCAACGAAAGCGTATTTTCGTATGTAAACGATATCAATACCATAGAAGGAGGTACTCACCTGGCCGGTTTCCGCCGCGGTTTGACACGTACGCTGAAAAAATATGCTGACGACTCCAAGCTGCTTGAAAAAGCAAAGGTTGAAATCTCCGGCGATGACTTCCGTGAAGGTCTGACAGCAGTCATTTCCATCAAGGTGGCAGAACCACAGTTCGAAGGACAGACCAAGACGAAGTTGGGAAACAACGAAGTAACCGGTGCCGTAGACCAGGCCATCGGCGAAGCATTAGGCTACTACCTGGAAGAACATCCTAAGGAAGCCAAAATAATTGTCGACAAAGTGATCTTGGCAGCCCAGGCACGCCAGGCAGCCCGTAAAGCCCGCGAACTGGTACAACGCAAATCACCGATGACAGGCGGCGGACTCCCCGGCAAATTGGCCGACTGTTCTTCAAAAGACGCTGCACTCTGCGAGTTGTTCCTCGTCGAAGGGGACTCTGCAGGTGGTACAGCCAAGCAGGGACGCGACCGTAACTTCCAGGCCATCCTGCCGCTTCGCGGTAAGATCCTGAACGTCGAAAAGGCGATGGACCACAAAGTATTCGAAAGCGAAGAAATCCAGAATATCTTCCGTGCAATGGGTGTTACCATCGGTACCGAAGAAGATCCAAAAGAATTGAACCTAAGCAAGCTACGCTATCACAAGGTAATTATCATGACCGATGCCGATGTGGACGGAAGCCACATTGCCACCTTGATTCTTACCTTCTTCTTCCGCCGTATGCGCGCGCTGATCGAAAACGGATATGTCTATCTGGCTACCCCTCCTCTCTACCTGTGCAAGAAAGGCAAAGTGGAAGAATATTGCTGGACCGACCAACAACGTCAGGCATTTATCGACAAATATGGCGGCGGTAACGAAAACCAGGTTCACACACAGCGATATAAAGGTTTGGGAGAAATGAACGACCATCAGTTGTGGGATACGACCATGAACCCGGAAAACCGTACGCTGAAACAGATCACGATCGACAGTGCAGCCGAAGCAGACCAGATATTCTCCATGTTGATGGGTGAAGATGTCGGCCCACGCCGCGAGTTCATCGAGGAAAACGCAACATACGCGAATATCGATGCGTAAAGATTTATGATTTGTGATTTATGATTTATTATTGATACATAAATCACAAATCATAAATCATAAATCACAAATCATAAATCATAAACACATGAAGCTCCGTCGTCCGAATTTAGAAGCCCTCTACAGAGAAGTAGACCATTATATCCCCAAAAAGGAAAGTCTTCAACCTCCCCGTATAGGAATATCCGCCAATCGGAAAGACGGACTTTCTTGTATAGCAGAAACCTATGTACAGGCGGTACTGAAGGCTGGTGGCGCTCCGGTTCTGGTCCCGGTCATTACAGACATCGAAGCGTTGACGGCAATCGTGAACGGATTGGACGGGCTGGTCATGAGCGGTGGTGGCGATATCAACCCGCTTTACATACAAGAAGAACCGATTCCCGCTCTGCAGGATGTGGATACTTATCGGGATGAATACGATCTGATATTGCTTCGTTTAGCGATCAATCGTCAGTTGCCGATCATGGGAATATGCCGCGGCCACCAGATACTAAACGTCGCATTCGGCGGCGATGTATACCAGGATATCCATACTCAACACAATCAAAAGCTACTGAAACACAGTCAGACACTTCCCCGCGAACAGGTTTCCCATTCCATCACGCTGAGCGAAAGTCCTTCCAAGCTCCGCACCATGTTGGACGGTGAAAATGAACTTTTGGTCAACTCCTTCCATCATCAGGCAATCAAAAAGCCGGCTCCCGAATTTATCGCTACGGCGACAGCTCCCGACGGGATCAATGAAGCGATGGAGCATCCCGAAAAAGAAATATTCAGTGTCCAGTGGCATCCCGAAGCGATGGCAGCCAATGACGACGAACAGATGTTGAAACTTTTCAGACATCATGTCGAATCGTCCCGCCTGTTCAAAGAGGCCAAACGTATCCACCACCGGAATGTGACGCTCGACTCTCACACCGACACTCCGATGATCTTTCCGGATGAATTCAACATCGGTTTGAAAGAAGGCGGCAAGGTGAATCTCCCTTTTATGGAAGAGGGACTGATTGACGCGACGATCATGGTCGCCTATATCCCACAGGGACCGAGAGACGATGCTTCACTGCTGAAAGCTACGGACTTCGCTATGAACCGGCTACAGGAAATACACCGACAGATGGAGCTGAACCGCTCCCGTATGTGCATCGCCTACACGCCACAGGAAGTCCATGTGCTGAAAGCTGCCGGAAAAAAAGCGATCATGTTAGGAGTGGAAAACGGATATGCGATAGGCAAGGACATCGAGAACATCGCCCGCTTCCGTAAAATGGGAGTTTCTTATATCACTCTCTGTCACAATGGAAGTAACGACATATGCGACTCGGCAAGAGGAGACGCGGAATGGAACGGTCTCAGTCCTTTCGGGAAAGAAGTCGTCCGTAAAATGAATGAATCGGGCATACTGGTCGACATCTCGCATGCCGCGGAAAGCACGTTCTACGACGCGCTCGAAACGAGTGCCTATCCGATCATAGCTTCCCATTCTTCTGCCCGAGCGCTTTGCAACCATCCGCGAAACCTGACGGACGAACAACTGAAAGCATTGGCCAAACAGGGTGGTGTCGCACAGATATGCCTCTACAAAGGATTTATCAACGAAGAAACCGAAAAAGCTTCTCTGACCGATGCGATCCGCCATATCAACCATATCGTAGACCTGATCGGGATCGATCATGTCGGGATCGGCTCCGATTTCGACGGTGACGGCGAACTGATCGGTTGCCGAGCAAGCAACGAACTGATAAACATCACCATGCGTCTTTTAAAAGAAGGATATACAGAAAATGATATTGCTAAAATATGGGAGGCAACCTGTTGCGAGTGATGAACAAAGCGCAATCCGCTCCCGATAATTCCTTATAAACGACAAGATATGACTAAACTGATTTTATTATTATTCTCCATGACCCTGTTTTCATGCGGTCAGAAAGGAGCTGGCGAGACAACAGCTCCCATTACGGAAGTAAAGAAAGCTTCGACAACAACCGCTCCGTCGTTTAATGCGGACAGTGCCTATGCTTATGTCGAAAAACAGGTATCATTCGGTTACCGCATCCCGAACACGCCGGCCCACAAGGCTTGTGGCGATTATCTGGTATCCGAGCTGAAACGCTTCGGAGCGCAAGTTTACGAACAAGAGGCTACGCTCAAGGCATACGACGGGACTCCGTTGGAATCGCGCAACATCATCGGTTCTTTCAATCCCGACAAAGATAAACGCATCCTGCTTTTCGCCCATTGGGACACGCGTCCTTATTCGGATCACGATCCCGACCCAGCCAACCACAAGAAACCATTGGACGGCGCCGATGATGGTGCAAGCGGCGTAGGTGCCCTGTTGGAAATCGCCCGACAAATGGGAATGAAGGCTCCTGAAGTAGGGGTAGACATCATCTTCTTTGATGCTGAAGACTACGGGACACCCGAATTTGCCAAAGACAGGTACAACGACACGAGCGATACCTGGTGCCTCGGTAGCCGCTTCTGGGGGAAGAACCCGCACAAACCGGGTTACAAAGCCGAGTTTGGTATCCTGCTCGACATGGTCGGAGCCAAAGATGCCGTGTTCTATAAGGAATACATCTCCATGAAATACGCTGCCCGCTATGTGGATGAAATATGGGAAGTGGCACGTAACTTAGGATATGGCAAATATTTTATCAATGCAAACGGCGGAGGTGTGACAGACGACCATGAAGCGGTCATCGAAGAAACCGGCATTCCTTGCCTGGACATCATCAACCACGATCCGAACTCGGAAAATGGGTTCCGTGACCATTGGCATACACAGAACGACAACATGAGCAATATAGACAAAAACGTACTGAAAGCCGTCGGCCAGACAGTACTCGAAGTTGTATATAACAGATAAAAGATAGAAAAGAAATGACAATTAATGAACTTCAGGACAACGTCATCGAAGAGTTTTCGGACTTCGACGACTGGATGGACAAGTATGCGTTACTGATAGACTTAGGTAACTCGCTTCCCCCTTTGGAGGAAAAGTATAAAACAGAGAGCAACCTGATCGAAGGTTGCCAGAGCCGTGTCTGGTTGCAGGCGGATTACGTGGATGGTAAGATCCTGTTTAAAGGCGAGAGCGATGCGGTAATCGTCAAAGGGATCGTCTCCTTGTTGATCAGCATCCTGTCCGACCATACCCCGCAAGAAATACTGGATGCAGACCTATATTTCATTGAAAAGATCGGCCTGAAAGAGCACCTCAGCCCTACCCGCTCGAACGGCCTGGTGGCTATGGTCAAGCAGATGCGCATGTACGCGCTGGCATTCCGCACCAAAGAACAGCAAGGATAAAAACACCCTGCATCTATTCCCTCCGGAAAAAGCTATGCATTAGCATCCGTAACCCTATGCTTTACAGGTGCTAATGCATAGGGTTACAAATATCCAAACATATCTCCCAAAAGGCAGGTACTTTTTCCCTAAAAGGTTAGTACCTTTTTGTCAAAAGTCTATAACCTTTTTACCAATAGGATATAGGCTATAATTCTTCACCCATTAACAACGTTTAACTAGAAAAGCACCTTTATTCTACTTAAATCAAATAGATTTGCGTACAAATAGTAGATTGTTATTCAATAAAATAAAAACGATCTTCTTCTCTAAAGTCTTATAAACATCTTAAATCTACAGATATGAAAAACGTACATTCTATTTTAATCATGCTCCTGCTCATAATAGCAGGATGTGGAAAGAACAACCAACCGGCAAATGAATTAAGCACGGTAGATGTCACAGCAAAATATCCTTATAAAGAATTGATCCTCCAAGATTTTATGGATGTAGAGTATATCCCGTTGGAAACAACAGATGAATTTCTTTGTATGGGTAGTTTGTGGGGAGTCGGCAAGAATATCATAATTGCAACAAATTTCAATAACGATGGCAATATTTTCATCTTCGACAGAAAAGGGAAAGCCCTAAAAAGAATAAACCGAAAAGGGCAAGGCAATGAAGAATACAGTTCCTATTCAAGAATCATTTTAGATGAAGAGAAAGAGGAGATATTCGTCAACAATAGTTTTGCAAAGAAAATACAAGTCTATGACCTGGAAGGAAACTTTAAACGGGACCTTCTGATCAAAAAAGAGTTTTCGCTTTTTGAAATGTACAATTTTGACAAGGATAATTTAATTTGCCATGATGATTTCCCGGGGAATACCGGACAGTCATTCATGCTCATATCCAAGCAGGACGGCAGTATCACCCAAGAAATCACAATTCCTTTTAATGAGAAGAAAAGCATCTATGTCAGGATCGAAGATAAAACGGTAGAGGGTCAATATTTTGTTTATTCTCCTCAATGTAAACACCCGATTATGCCTTATTTTAACGATTATATTTTGACGGAATATTCGGCCGACACCTTGTATCAGTATTTGCCGGATCATACCTTGATACCACTTATCGCAAGAACCCCTTCGATCCAATCCATGAACCCGGAAGTAATTCTTTTACCGAGCCTCTTTACCGACCGTTACTATTTTATGGACGCAATCGAAAAGACAATAGAGTTTTCAACGACTAATTTATTGTACGACAAACAAGAAAAGGCTTTCTTCAGGAGCAAAGTCTATAATGGAGATTATACCAATGAAGAAAAAGTCTACTTAAACTCAAGGAGACCGATAAATGGCGAAATCCCTTCCTGGCAACATTTAGAAGCAGCAGATCTCATTCGGGATTACGGGAGAGGACGGTTAAAAGGTAAATTAAAAGAAATCGCTGCCGAATTGAAAGAAGATTCCAATCCGGTCATCATGCTGATCAAACAGAAACAAAAATAAAATTTCCATCAGAACTTCAATTCCAACTGCTCCGGCAGTAAAGTAAATGTCTTACGATGATAAGGGGTTATCCCGCATTCCCGGATGGCTTCACGATGGGCTTTTGTGGGATAGCCTTTGTTTTCCTTCCAATGATAGGCGGGATATTCCAGATCGAGGCTGTTCATATAGTCGTCACGATAGGTTTTTGCCAGGATGGAAGCGGCGGCAATACTTAGATATTTGCCGTCTCCTTTTACGACTGTCGTATGTTTGACACCAGGATAAGGTGTAAAACGGTTTCCATCGATCAACAGATGTTCCGGCTTGACTTTCAACCCGTCAATTGCCCGGTGCATGGCAAGAAAAGAAGCTTTCAAGATATTGATCCTGTCGATTTCTTCGGGCGTGACGATACCGACAGCCCACGCAATAGCTTCCTGCTCGATAATTGGACGGAGTGCATAGCGTTTCTTTTCACTCAATTGCTTGCTATCATTCAGATCTTCATTATGAAAGTCCGGTGGCAAGATAACCGCAGCGGCATACACCGGCCCTGCCAAACATCCACGACCGGCCTCATCACAACCGGCTTCTATACGATTTGCTTCTAAATAGGGTAGTAACATGGTTAATCAACATCTTTTATCAACTCCATCAAATGACCGGGATCTTGTCTACAATCCCACAACAAATGGATAAATATATAATTTTCTTCGACCGTATAAAGTATCTTATTATGCTTAATAACAAGGTAACGGTAGACCAAAGGTTCTTCTTCCAAAAGTGGCTCGACAGTCCCCATATTGGGGAATAATTTCAAAAGGAAAACCTTTTTCTCAATCTCACTTTTAACACGAAAAGCAATCCGTTTCCCAAAAGTCACTTTTAAATAACAAACCAAGTCAGTCACTTGCTGCTTGAAAAGTTTGCTTGACCGAATTTCCATCAACGAAAAGATTGAAAGAAATCACGCATCTCCTGTTCAGAAACATAAATTCCGTTTTCTTTATCCCGATTTGTTTCCTTCAACATCTCTTTCACCTCCTCCAATGTGAAGCAATTCGGACGTTTCAGTTCCGCTTTTTCAATCTTAATCAACTTACGGGCAAGACTTTCCATATAGGATATCGCCTCCTCGCTATTGCAAGCCTGCAAAATATCCAACGCCCAGTTTTTACGTTCTTGTAATTCCAATGCAGTCATAAGACATCTGAATTTTGATATGATACAAAAGTAACACTCATCCGGCACATAAGCTAATGAATACCAGTCTTTCTTTTCATCATCCAAGGACGAAGGAGGAAGTAAGAAAAGAGTGTTGCAAGGGTGACACCGCAGATATTCGCGAGAAAATCGAACCAGTCACCCCCACGATATGTCGTACAATATTCCTGCAAAAGTTCAATTGCACCACTCATCAAGACCGGACACAAGACCGCTCCGATCCAGGCATGCCACAACACATCGTCATATTTGCGATGGTTGCGCAGAAATTCGATCCACAGCATACCGGACAAGCCGGCATACATACAGATATGAGCCACTTTGTCTATCCCCACGATTTTTCCGACTTCCAGAGAAGGCGGTTTAAAGAAAGAGAGATAGATCACCACTGCGATAATCGTCAGCGAGATCGGATATTTCTTCAGGTAATACAACATCACAATTACTCTATCTTACTATATTCAGAACATCTTCCGTACCCGTTCAATACCGGCGGCAAAGATGTCTATTTCTTCTTTTGTGTTATAAAACGAGAAAGAGGCGCGAACCGTCCCCTCGATTCCCAAATCCTGCATCAACGGCTGGGCGCAATGATGTCCGGTACGGACCGCAATCCCCAAACGATCCAGCAACATCCCCATATCATAGTGATGGATATTACCTACCAGGAAAGAGAGTACCGCCCCTTTATGTGCCGCCTGTCCGAAAATACGCATACCGTCGATCGCATTCAGTTTATCGGTCGCATAACGAAGTAGCTCATCTTCATATGCCGCAATAGTATCCATTCCCAAACGACCAACATAGCGCAAGGCTTCCGCCAAAGCCGTACTGCCTATATAATCAGGCGTTCCGGCCTCGAACTTGAAAGGCAATTCGTTGAAAGTCGTCTTTTCGAAAGAAACGGAAGCGATCATTTCCCCTCCTCCCTGATACGGCGGCAATTTGTCCAACCATTCTTCTTTGCCATACAGGACTCCTATACCGGTAGGACCGTAGACCTTATGCCCGGAGAAGACATAAAACTCGGCATCCAACTCCTGCACATCCACTTTCAGATGGGGAACGGCTTGTGCTCCGTCGATCAGTACCGGAACCTCATGATTATGGGCTTCTTCAACGATCTCCTTTACCGGATTGATCGTACCGAGCACATTCGACACATGTGTAACCGAGACAAGTTTTGTCCGTTCCGAAAAAAGATTGCGGAACGTGTCCATGCACAACTCGCCTTTTTCATTCATCGGAATTACTTTCAACGTGATCCCTTTACGGGCAGCCTGTATCTGCCAAGGAACGATATTGGAATGATGCTCCATCACCGAAACGATCACTTCGTCGCCGGCCGACATACATCCGTCGGTAAAGCTGGAAGCAATCAGGTTGATCGCCTCTGTCGTCCCACGCGTGAAAACAATCTCGTTGGCAGAGCGGGCATTCAGGAATTGCTGCACGGTCTTGCGTGCATCCTCATGCGCTTCCGTCGCTGCCTGGCTCAGAAAATGAACGCCACGATGAATATTGGCATTCACATTATAATAGCCACTCTCGATCTTTTCCACTACCGGGCGCGGCTTCTGGGTAGTCGCCCCATTATCGAAATAAATAAGCGGCTTATCGTATATCTTATGATCCAGGATCGGGAAATCCTTCCGGATAGATTGTACATCCAACATAACTGTAACTATTTAACTTAATAACAAGCGCCAAAGATAGTATGTTTAACAGTAAAATATACTATTCATACAGATTATAAGCTAAAAGTTTTGTCTGTACCAATCAATTTTATACTTTTGTTTCACACGGAAATACTCTAAGGTATGAAGACAACAACAGAATATATTGAATTGATAAGATCTTGTAGCCAGAAATTGGTGCAGGATTTCGGTGTCCGTTCCTTAAAAATATTCGGTTCCGTTGCCAGAAATCAGCAGCATAAAGACAGTGACATTGACGTATGTATTGAAACTGAAACTCCCAATCCTTTTTTAATATTGGACTTAAAAGAGTTTTTAGAACGGCTATTGGGTTGTCCTGTCGATATTATCCGTCTTCATAGAAATATGAATCCATTCCTAAAAGAACAAATTGATAAAGACGGGATATATGTATTATGATAAAGAATTGGCCAGAAACAGTCTGCAGCAAATAGAAAATGCCATCTTGAAAATAGAAGAGAGGGCCAGTTCATTTCACTCTGCCGATGATTTTCTAAAAACACCATTCGGCATGGCCATGCTCGATGCCATTTGTATGCAATTCATTGCTATAGGAGAAAGCCTTAAAGGATTGGACAAAATGACAAACAACAAGCTATTACCAACTCATCCCGAAATTCCCTGGAAACGAATCAAAGGCTTGCGGGATATTGTTGCCCATCACTATTTTGAAATTGATATTGACGTCATCTGGTGGATATTAAGCCATGAACTCCAACCTCTGAAAAAAGCAATTACTTCTATGTTGTCAGATTTGTCCGAATAGCCTTTATTTCTTTTTCCGATAGAAACGCACCCAATCGATCTCCATCTCGACAGGCAGATCGGATGAGTCGACCGCTCCTACCCAGCTTCCGCCTAACTGCATATCGAGCAGCAGATAAAACTCTTTGTCTATGAACGGGAACTGTCCTTCCTTGTCAGTTTCGATACGGGGATAAGCAAATGTGCGGGTATCGTTGATAAAAAAGACGAGACTGTCCCGATACATTTCCACGCTGTAGACATTATAGTCGTCGCGGTTAATCGTCCCGGTTCCTCCCTGCTTCGGATTATCTTGGATCCCCAATACATGGTATAAGCAGAATGAACGGTCTGATAGGCGATCGTATCATTATTCAAACGTTCCATAATATCGATCTCACCACCATCCGGCCAACCTTCATTTTCCGGCAACAGCCAGAAAGCAGGCCACGCGCCGGTCGCACCGTACAGTTTGGCACGGATATCCAGACGCCCGTCGGAAAAACCGACTTTGCCCTTCGTATAAACACCCCCCGTGATAAAAGGGGCCGTATCGACCGGCAAGCTATAGTTGACTAATCCACGCAAAACCAAATTACCATCACGCATGGCATAACAGGAATCGAAGTCCGACATATAATTATTCCAGTCCGACCGTCCACGCGGTATCTTACTCCACGAAGCCTCATCAAAATGCTCCGCCTGGTCGAAGTTCTCCTCCCACACCAATTGCCATTCCTCCTGTTGCGGCTGGCAACCTGCCAGGACAGACAGGGCCAGCACAACACCTAATCCTAATAATCCTTCCTCATATCCGCTTATCTTTCATTAGATTCGCAAATATACGAAATTTCATTGTTCTTTCTCGCCAAACTCCGACTGCTGCCGTTCTACCTCTTTCAGTTTCAAGGCATTTAACTCCTTACGCAGACGCTCCACTTCACGTTCGGCATCCGTCTTGGAAGCGACGTTCTGTCCGGTCGAAACACTGCCAAGCGGGATGCGGGCGGCATCCGATGCATCATAGACCAATGGGAAAGCAGATGGTTTCGATTCGAATTCCAATTCACCGCTTACCGGCATTTGCGAACCTTCGAACAAGACACTCGCCGTAATCCGTATCTTACCCGGTTTCAAGGTAGACTGAACCAGGACAGGTGCAGTCCCCCACTTTACGGGAGCCGGATTTGCCAATACGCCAGGTCCACCCAACAAACGTCCTTCACCTTCAATGGAAAAACGGATGTTGTAGTTATTCAACCGTTTGATATTTCCATTCTTATCCGCAACGGCAGCCACTACCGTCACTAAATCGGAGCCATCGGCCTTCAAGTCCGTACCTTCATTGTCCACCCACAACAGGATATTTTCGGGGCGGCGGGCAGGTACGACTTTATGCGTAGCCACGACCTTGCCGTCGATCAGACCTTCGGCAAGCAGGTAGACATCGTCCTGTTTTTGGGCCCTCGAAAGCGCTTTGTCGACCATAAAATCATAAACATCCGGGAAGGTAATAACCGGAGAAGGCATTCCAGGACGGTTCTTGTCTCTCTTATAAGTATAAGTCTTTCCGCCCTTGTTAAACGTAAGGCGGACCTCGTCGCAATTGGAATAAACCGTCACATCCTTACCAGAGAAAGGCGTCATTTCATGTGCGATATACACCATCGGTCCACTTCCCGCAAGCTGGTCATCCTTCACTGCCGGACGTTGTGCCATAAACATATAATATGAATATTTCGGCTGGCGGAAAACATCCATCAGACCACCATAGAAAGGATCGGGATGGTAACCGCGCTGGTGATCAAACGAATGCCAGAGGCAACCGCCGACATGCTGCGGGGACTGCTTATAAAGAACATCGTAACTGGTCACCGGATAAGAAGGGCTCGCATAATGCCGAGCCTGTACGCGCATCGGTTCTTCTCCCCAATTGCGGGCCACACGGCTCGGCGAATTGTGCGAACTCCAGTCATCCACATTATCTCCCCATTCACGAGTGAAATAGGTCTTTGACGGATCGATCTCTTTCGAAGCATCCTGCATATTGGCGGGATGAGCAAAATAGACCGGGAAATTCTCATGCCCACGTGCTTCGCTGTCACTTCCGCTATAGCAATAAGGATACGGATATTCGGCATCTACGATATCACGAGTGTTCTTGCAAAATCAGCCGGATACCAAGTCTCGTTCAAGATCGGTTCCCACAACCAGACACAGGGATGATTGCGATCGCGACGCACGACATTGCGGATATCGCTATACACGCGTTGCGCAAATTCGGGCGCGTCATTCCAGAACTGCCAACCGGGTGTATTGACAATCACAAACAGGCCCAACTCGTCACAGGCATCCATGAAAGCCGGGTCCTGCGGACAGTGGGCGTTACGGATAATCTCCATCCCTACTTCTTTCAGTTTTTTGGCATCCCGCCAATGAATACTGTTTGCGACAGCGTTTCCGACAACCGCAAAGTCCTGGTGGCGGTTAGCTCCAATCAACGGTTTACCGTATGGTTTGCCATTCAGGTAGAAGCCGTCTTTCCCTTTAAATTCAATGCTACGGATTCCGATACGGCGGCGGTAACCGTCGATCACATTTCCTTCCTTATCGAGTACCCGCACCAACAAGTTATACAAAGTAGGTGTCGAAGGAGTCCAAAGCATCGGCTGCTCCACCGACATCCGGTTGGAAACGGTAGTTGCCTTACCTGCCTTCACCTGTATCTTGTCATTCAACCGGGCGACTTCGGTGCCATCCGACTGCAACAATGTATATTCCACCAGACCGGAAAAAGATTTCTTCGTAGCATTGCGCACATGTATCTTCAACTGTACTTCCGCCAGAGCGTCCGATACCTTTCCGAAAGCGACAAACAAGCCACCTCCCGCCACCTCGTTTTCATAATTGGGATCAGTGATGAACACTTGGTTATGGGCGATCAGCCAGCAATCCCGGTAGATGCCGCCAAAATAGGTATAGTCCAACACATCCTGCGCCTTTCCGGGAGGATAGGATGGATCGTCGCTGTTATCAGCCCAGACGGCAATCACATTGTCACCGTTCCAGTCCAACGCATCCGTCACATCGACCACGACAGGCAGATAACCGCCAAAATGCTCCGTCAACAGTTTGCCGTTCACAAACACCTTGCTTTTACCCATTATGGCCTCAAAATGCAGGAAAAGTTTTTTGCCCTTCAGAGCAGCATCGGGTGCGAAATGCTTCCGATACCAGACTTCCCCCTGGTAATTGATGCAACCGCTCGCTTCGGTCGGCAGATATTCGATACCGTTCGGCAAAGAAACGACCGTCCAGTCTTTATCATCAAAATCTTTTGCCTCCGCACCTTCGGCCGCTCCTTTATAAAAACGCCAAGCCGGATTCATTGAAAACACTTCACGCCCGCTGTTGTCCAACCGGAAGAAACCAGCTGTTGAAAACTCAGGCTGATGGGCCGCCCACAAAGAGAGGCTAAGCCACATAAACACGAAACTGAATATAATTTTCTTCATTATTATATATTTTATAATTTATCATTCAAACCGGCCGTACCTTTTCAACGAGATTAAAAATCTCCGGTGAAGCCGTCGTTTGCTTCAATGGCCCCCAAATATATTCTTGGATACTTCGAAGGTCTATAAAACCTTAAATATTTTTTGGGACGTTTTTCAGAACTACTTCATCCAAGTCCGAACTTTCCGGATCATCGGAATCTCGTAATAATACCACCAATCACTATTGTTCGTCTTGGAAGCTAAATGATTATGATGATTCAGATCGGAAATAAAACCTTCGGGCTGCTGCATGAAACGGGTTTCGGAATAGACCGACTCCAAGTCTGCCCGCATGACATCGAAGTAATCACAGACCTCGGCGACCGTCTCCAAAGCGTCCCTCCGGGCAGTTTCATCTTTTGCCGTATCGTAGTCATTCAAAGCCAAGATCAGGCGTACCGGATAGTTTTGTAGGTTGTTCGTTTGTTCATAAACCTGCAACGTATAACGATTGCGCAACGCCTCTGCCTTCGCTTTTCTGATTCCTTCGGCAATCTTCTCATAACGGTCCGCTTCTATTTTTGCCCGCGCAATTTTATCTTCATACAGTTCGCTCCATGCCCCCGGATTCGCCTTGTCAGGCAATCCGATCAGAGTAAAATCCGACGTACCCCAAGCTGGATTCCGGTGGCCGGAAGTCACCAACGCACCATCGAAGAAAAAGACCGCCTTTTCCAGTTCATCCAGAAAGTCCATCCGGTTATCCTCTGGAAGGAAACCATATTCGCGCTGTGCATGTACCTGCTTGAATGCTCCGATATCCCGTGCCGATGGGTTCCAACCGAACTCACCTTGTGCGATAAAACCTCTCCAGACCGTTTCCAGATGCGGTGAACCGTCGTCCCAGGCAGTCGCTAATATTCCTTCTAACCGGTTGTCGGCAACTAACTGACTGAATCCTTTCACATATTCCGAGCGTGTATTCCGGCGTGGCATGAAAGGTGAGTCACCGGCAGATGCTGCTGTCGCTCCCATCACCTTCAGCCTTTATCATGATACCATTTCAAAAGACGTCGATGGGCAGATGTCGCCGCATCTTCATACTTCCAGCGCATATACACACACTCTTTCGGAAACAAACCGATCGCCTCATCTAATTTGCTGGTGTCCCAGACCTTTGCCACTTCTTCTTCAGATTTATCGCTTAGCACAAGCTCCCAGATACCAGCATATTTTAATGGCATATCATCCCAAAAGATCGGTATACGCCCATGCTCGACCGCAAATCGGCACACCTTTTTCAACCAGATCATCTGCAACTCGAAAGCCGTCTTTCCGGTCGCCTTACAACGGTCGTCGATTCCGATCGCCGTGATCTCATCCCCACCGACATGCAGGTATTTCCCGTATGGCATGGCTTCGAGTGCATCCAGATAAAGGTCGAACTGCACCTCGTATGTACGCGGATCGGACGGACAGAACTCCCAGTCGCTGGCCGGATTTTCACGCAGTTCCCAATGATGTTTCAAGATAAAACCGGCATGGCCGAGTCCCTGTACAAGCGGACTGATCTCGACATTCCGTTCTTTCGCATACCGACAGAGCGCCTGCATCTCCTGCTTACTGATCGCATTCGGGGCACCTATTTCCGGACGGCGGGTAAAACGCAGCTTGTCTTCCAGTTCCCAGATAACCGCATTCACTTTATAACGTGCCAACCGATCAACCATTCGGTAATAATATTCCATCCGGTCCAGATGATGCTTCGTATCGAGATGGACAGCACGGTAGGCAATGGCCGGATAATCGGTTATCTTCATTTGCGGAATTTCCCGTCCGAAATCGCGGCTATCCTCCAACAGTTGCTCCAATGTCTGGCAACCATAGAAAAGACCCGCTTCCGTACGTGCCGTCACAATCACCCCCTTATCATTCACCACCAAAACATATCCTTCGGGCGAATCGGGGACATTCTGCCCAGACAGTTGAAGATACAATCCTTTTCCCCCACGTCCGGCACGGGGAAGGACATCCGTCAACGCTCCCAATATTGGAACAGGAGTTCCGGGTGCAGTCGAGACAAACTTAAGATCGGTATGCATAATTCCTTTTCCCGGAAACACCTCAACCGATTGAGGCTGGGGCAAAAGTTGAAACACCTTATCCAGGCTACGGGCATAGAGGCTGCTTGCCGCAAGCAATAGACTAATTATTAATAGCTGTATTTTCATGATACATGTATTTTCCTCAAAGATACATTTACAATGTAATGGATAAAGAAGAAAAGGACCGGCCATAATACGTTATCCACCATTACAGCCGGCCCCAAAGATAATACCTATTAAAAAAGTCTCTAATTACCAACCTTCATTCGGAGTACACAGCGGATTTGCCGAGATTTCCTTCGCTGGTATCGGATAATAATAATAACGGTTCGTATCACCGACTTTACCAGTCATCAATTGCTTGTAGCGGGCGGCATTACAAGTCTGCATGCGTTCTTCCAGCAATCCCCAACGGCGCAAGTCGTAGAAACGTTCTCCTTCCACGAAGAACTCGATAGCACGCTGATGTTCCAAATCATTAAAAACAGCTTCATAGGTTTGAGCCCCGCTATATGGATTCAAGTTGGCACGTTCACGGATCTGGTTCAAGTAGCTGATCGCTGTAGGAAGGTCCTGCTTTCCACGCAGATAAGACTCGGAAAGTAACAAGAGAACATCGGCATAACGGATGGCACGCTCGTTGATAACGGACATAGGAGGATCGGCTTCTGATTCCGCCGTATTCCAGTTCTGGTATTTCAGAATCCAATATGTATTCCATTTTTCTTCCTTAAACTTTTCGCGGAAAGGAGACAAGTAATACATACAACCTTCATAATCCCAGGCAGCCGATGAACGGGCACGATAATCAAAATTACCATCCTTATCTTTTTCTTTCATGAATATGTCCATCATCTGCTGGGTAGGATTAGCTTCATACCAACCACTGGCTTCAGGTGCTGCATACTCTTTCGGGCGGGTGTTCGTCTGGGTGGAATTGATATTCTCTCCGTCCCCCCAAATATCAGTACCTCCGACCGGTTCCATCAACAGTTCGAAAATACTTTCCGCATTGTTCTCATGCACATCGTCAAAGTTCCAGGAAAAATCTTCGACCAAACGATAGGTATAAGGAGATTTTGTCAGAGGTTCCAATACCTCGATCGCTTTGTCGAAATTTTCCTCATATACATAAATCTTCCCTAAAACCGCATAAGCAGCGCCTTTGGTCGGCTTACCGATCACCTCGTTCGTCACCGGCAGCAAAGATGCGGCCGTGATCAGATCCTGTTCGGCTTGCGCCAGATTTCAGCCTGCGAAGATTTTGCCAACGGGAAAGTGGACGGAGACTGTGAAGCAGTCAGGCGCAAAGGTGCATTCTTAAACTCCTTACCCAACTGGAACAAATAAAATCCACGTATAAACAGACATTCGCCTTTCACTTTATTGATAAACTCGTCGGAAAAATCTCCTTGTTTTCTTCCAACTTCTGCATGATCGAGTTCGTCCGGTACAAAGCATTATAGAACTGGTAGAACATTCCCTGTGACAGCGTGTTGCCATTCGTATTGGTGAAATAGCAGGCTTGAAAAACATCACTGATGTCATTCCTGAACTCTACTTCGTCGGCACGTGCAATACGCATCATGACTCCTCGAGTTCCATAATATCCGCCGTTCAGCGCATTCTTCAAAGGAGTATAGCAAGATGTCAAAGCCAATTCGAAATCAGCTTCGTTCTTCCAGAAAGTATCTTCCGTTGCCTTGTTCGGATTTATTTGTTCCAATTGGGCGTCACATGATGTGCACAAGCCGACAACAGCCATTGCACAAAATATAAAATATAGATATATTCGTTTCATATAATTGCTTTATTTAAAATGTTACGTTCAAACCCAACATAAATGTACGGTTGGAGGGATATATAAATTCATCAAAACCACGGGAATATACATTTGAAGAGTTTACGTCCGGCGTATAACCCGAATAAGAGGTAATCGTAAAGAGGTTTTCTGCATTGACATACACGCGAGCTTTCTGAACAAAGCCATGGAACCAGGCTGCAGGCAACGTATAACCTACTTGCAGGTTTCTCAGACGGAAATAAGAGCCGTTTTCCAAGTAACGGTCGGATTCGGAACGGGCATTCCGGTTCGGGTCGGTCCAGATCAGACGGGGCTGGGACGCGTTATGATTTTCCGGTGTCCAATAATCTAAAGTGCTCGCCAGATAATTCGTGCCACGCGTGACATCCGTCAATTCCAACCGGGTCGCATTGTAAATCTTATTACCCGCAACTCCCTGGAATCCGATGGAGAAGTCCACATTCTTATAAGTAATGTTACCATTGATCGAATAGGTGAATTTCGGGAACGGGCTACCGCTGTACACACGGTCGTCATCATTGATCGTACCATCGTTGTTCGTATCTTTGAAACGGATATCGCCCGGTTCAGCACTCGGCTGAATCAAGACACCGTCCTTCTGGTAAGCCTGTACTTCCTCCGCGCTGTTGAAATAACCGTCGGTCGGAATCAGCCAGAAACCACCGATAGGATAACCGGCAAGTGTTCTACTTGTATAAGTACCACCATGAATCGTACCGCTTTCAATCGGTTGCATCCCTTCTCCCAAGGCAATTACTTCATTCTTGTTATAAGTTCCTAAGAAACTTACGCCATAAGACAAATCTTTATTCAGCGATTCATTCCATCCGATATTAAATTCAAAACCCTGGTTCCGGATCTTACCGGCATTCTGGATCGGATCATTCGCACCGCCGGACGATATAGGAATCGGGACATTCAGCAAAATGTCTTTCGTATTCTTCACATACCAGTCTGCCGTCAATGTCAAACGATTGCGCAAAGCCATGAAGTCGATACCGACATTCGTCATTGCAGTTTCCTCCCATTTGATATCCGGTTGGCAAACGTTTTCGGGAAAGCACCCTGTATCAATCCGCTCTTTCCATCCGGATAGTTAATACCGGTTGTCACGACTGATACATATTGGTAATTGTCTATTTCCTGATTACCCAGAACACCATAACCACCTCTCAGTTTCAACTGGTCCAGCCAGGACACGTTATTCTTCACAAAATCTTCCTCCGCGATATTCCATCCGACAGAGAACGACGGGAAATTACCATACCGATTGTTAGATCCGAACTTGGAAGAACCATCACGACGGATAGTCGCCGTCAACAAATAACGATTCTTGTAAGAATAGAACGCACGACCTAAGATTGAAGTCAACACGCTACGGCTTGAATTGCCACTTACAGCCAATCCTTGAGCGGCAGCGTCTATCTCCTTGATTCCGGTAGGCATGCCTTGTCCTGATCCCTGCATATAACGATACCGGGAATCCTGGTAGGTATAGCCAGCAAGAACCGATATTTTATGATCACCGAAAGTACGGTCGAAAGTCAGCAAGTTTTCAACCAGCACATTGCGAGTTCGGGTTTGTTGTTCCGTCACCTGCGTTATATCGTTTTTATTCAATCCATAATCATACAAGCCCAGATAGCTGTTGTAACGGTAGAACTGGAAATCGGGAGTCAAGTTCAATTTATATTTCAAACCCTTCATAAACTCAACGGAAACATAAGCATTAGCATAAATTTTCACATTGTCGCTATAACGGTTCATCAGATTATCATCCACCATACCCAACGGGTTATAGAGATTTACGACATCGCCATACAGAGCGCCATAACCGCCTGTCTGGTTCGCATCATATTGTTCAAGTGTCGGAATCGCTTGTATCGTATGACCGACATATCCTCCGCGAATTTCTGAAAGTAAAGGCTTATCCTGATTATAAGTCAAAACGACATTCGTTCCTGCTTGGAAAATACCTTTCTTGAAGTCCTGTTTGCTTTGTAACGTGTAACGCTGGTAGTTCGTTCCCTTCATCACACCGTCCTGGTTCGTATAGCCCACACTATTATAATAGGTAGAATATTTCCCCCCACCTTTCACCGACAAGTTATAGTTCTGCATCAAGCCGGGTTGAACATCAAGCTCTGCCAATCATTGTCCGGCTTGGAAGCCAAATCCGTCGCCATTTCGAGCGGGTTCATTCCTGCCGCTTTTCTGGAAACAGTCGTCACTTCCGCCCATCCGGCAGCATCCAACAAATCCAAATATTTGGATGGCGAGCTGACACCGACATTAGCCGAAAGGTCGATGATCGGTTTCCCCTCGGTATTGCTACCCTCTTTCGTCGTCACGATGATGACACCGTTGGCGGCACGTGAACCGTAGATAGCGGACGAAGAAGCATCTTTCAACACGTCGATACTGGCGATATCGTTCGGGTTGATATGATCGATTCCACTCATATACATACCGTCCACGATATACAAAGGAGACGAGTTGTTCAACGTTCCGATACCACGGACCATGACACGAGTACTACCGCCCGGCGCGCCTCCCTGTGAAACGATATCCACACCGGCAATCTTACCTTGCAAGGCCTGCCCGATAGTCGTGTTGCTCTGCGTATTCAAATCGTCCGTGCTGACATTGGCTACGGAACCGGTCAAGTCTGCCTTTTTCTGCGTACCATAACCGATCACGACAACTTCGTCCAGCGTTTTCGTATCTTCCAATAATACGACATTGATTGTTTTCTGGTTACCGACAACGATCTCCTTTGACAAATAACCAATATAAGAAATATTCAAAACTGATTTAGGATCAGCCTCGATAGAGAAATTACCATCTATATCGGTAACTGTACCATTTGTAGTGCCTTTCACCACAACATTGGCCCCGATGATTGCTTCGCCATTATTATCAACAATCCGGCCTGTCACTGTTTGTGTTTGTTGTTTAATGGCAGCCGCAGCATCTACATCTTTTGCTGACAATACAATATGCGTACCTTCCATTTCATACTCGATACCTGCATTTTTAAATAGGTTATCCAGCACTTTTGATACCGGTTTCGTCTTAGCCTTTACCGAACCTTCCGGTTAACATCTACCTGGTTATTATAGATAAACAAGTAATCTGTCTGACTTTCAATCTCATTTAGGATTTCCTCTAATTGAGTATTGTTCTTGTTAATACTAACCCGGGCGTTCTGCGAATGCGAATTTTCAGCATACGAGCAGAATACGCAGGCTCCCAAAAGGAATGTGGATATTCGCATAGTTCTCAAGATTTTTTTACCTGACGGAGTTTTCGGATAATATTCCCCCGACAAAAAGTTTTTTTTCATACCTTTGTAACTGATTTGAAGTTAATACAATGAATTAAAAAATTGTGTTGATTGGAATGCCGGTAAATGCCCCCCAGCGCTTGCCGGCATTTTTCTGTTATTGACTGCCTGTTTTCATGTTTCCTTTTATTTTATAAGGTTAATACTAATTATTGTGTTTTTTATTTCTGTTCTTCTATTACTTGTGTTCACCTGATATAAATAATCTGATTTTCATCGTCCCGTTCATACTTGAAACGGATATCCCTCTGCAATACCCTCAATGCATAGTCGATACCGTCTGCTTGTCTGAACTTTCCCGTGAAATAGTATTTCAATACATTCTTATTTTCAACAACTATACTGACTCCGAAATATTTCTCCAGATCATTCATGATCGAGAGGAATGATTCGTTCCGGAAGCATATCAACCCTTCTTTCCAACGATAAGGGTTATAATCGTCAACCGGAATGACTTTCAGTCTGCCGTCCTTTTGCAGGCAAGCCTTGCTGTCCGGCTTCAACATCAATGTATCCCCCAAACCGATACGGGAGGCAACTCGCACACTTCCTTCCATCAACGTAACCTCGAAATCGTCTTTATCGGAATAGCCTTCCACATTAAATTTTGTTCCCAGTACTTCCATATTGCATTTGCCCGTTTCCACGATAAAAGGCCTTTTCTTATCTTTGGCTACATCGAAATAGGCTTCTCCGTCTACCGTTACCTGGCGTACGGACTTGTCGAACACAGCCGGATAAACGATCTTCGTCCGGGCGTTCAGCCAGACATTCGTCCCGTCCGACAGCGTGATGTTCACCCGTTGTCCAGTAGGGACATAAATGGATTGCATCGGCACAACTCCGTTCTTATCCGAAACAAATTGATATAATAAGCTAAGTCCCAATGTCACAGCAACAACTGCCACAATCTTGATTAACTCAGTTCCGAGAGAACTCAAGCTCCATGACTTGTGTCGCACCTTTTCTTCAATCGTTTTTTCATCACCAAGAAGCAACATCGAATCGAATATCTTTCTCTCTTTCAAGAATTCGCGTCTGTTTTCCGGGGAATGTTCCATCCATTGCCGAATCCGTACTTCTTCTTCATAAGAAGCGGCTCCTTCAAAGAACTTATATAACGTTTCCCTGTCCATTTTTCATCTTTTTACTTATGCTTACATAATACTAACAGCTCACAAACCTGTATCCCCAGTTGAAAATGAAAAAAAATTTTATTTTTATATTTTTTCTTCCGAGATCAATGCCATAGTCCTCTCGGAACTACGTTATTTTTCAAGAAATATCCGTTCCAATCAGAAATTCCGTTTGTCATCATTCACAGTCAAGGATCGGGAATATTTTTAAAATACTCTCCTGAAAGATTCCGAAGCTCTGAACGAAGTTGTAGGGTAACCGCACCAAAATCATAAGGGACAATCAATCCTTGTCTTTAGTACAGGTATTTCTATATAAAAATTTTTTGTGCAAAACAACTATCATACTATCATAATTGAATTTATATACCTGTAAAACAGCATGTTATTTCATGACAGTTCCTGCATTCAACTATCATTCATCTATCATAGCTATCATGGGTAAAAGCAATAAATCATTATATACCAGTCTTCTATCAAATTTAAGATGTGTTCTGAAGCTGATACAAAATAGATTAAAGAGACTCGTTTTTTCATGAAGACAAGCTACTCTTTTACCAAAAACAACTTGAAAAGTTTCTCCAGACCCGGGGGGAAGGGCATGGGAGATCCGGATGTGGAAGATGTGGAGACCCGGACCTTCGTGAAACCGGAACGGGGATGTAGAGCTGTTTATCAGCCTTGTTTGAGGAGATTTTATGCACTGTTTCTGATTATAATCCAGCGGAATACCTACTTTTTTTGACCACGGTTTTGGTGTGGTTGCCCTAACGAAGTTGTGGTAAGTTTCCGTTATTCTAGCAAAAATATTATATTTGCGACCATACAGCACAATTATGCAGGAAGATGAAAGCAAAATAAAATGGAGTCAGTTCTTAGCCGGCGATAATGAAGCTTATTGCTGGATATACAAAGTCTACATACAAATGCTGTTCCGTTACGGGCACAGTTTTACCTCCGATACTGAACTTATAAAAGATTGTATCCAGGATGTTTTTACCGGATTATACAAAAACAGGAAACAACTGGTCACACCTAAAAATATAAAAGTCTACTTGCTTGTCTCCCTCAAGAATAGCCTGATCAATGCACTTTACCGGGAAGACCACTACACGTCTTACGATCATGAAACTGTTTCCTTTACCCTCGGACTGACGGTCGAAGAACAATATGTCACGGACGAACAGTACACCAACCAACAAAGGAAGATACAGGAAATTCTGAATGTACTGACTCCACGCCAAAAAGAGATCATTTACTATCGCTATATACAAGAACTTAGCTTCGATGAAATCTGCATCATGATGGACATGAATTATCAATCCGCACAAAACCTTATCCAGCGCTCCCTGAAGAAGATACGCAACCTATACGGGCCGGTGGAAGTATTCCTCCTGCTCCTATCCATTTCCGTCCAATAAGAAAAATAAAAAAAGTTTACTTCCAGTGAGTATAAAAAGGAAGCGACCTTGTCCTTTATATAGAATGCTCACAAGAAAAATGGATAAAGACTATATAACATACAGTGCAGACCAACTGCTGAACGACGACTTTTTCATTCAGTCGGAATTACACCCGACTGAAAAAAGCCGGGCTTTTTGGAGCGATCTTCAGATAAAAAGTGCCGCATTATCCCAAGAGATCGAAAATGCCCGTCTCTTCCTACGCACTATTAAAATAGACAGAAATTGTTCATCCTTGGCTGCCAAGGATGAACATGCGTTATGGCAACGCATCGAATTAAAAAATAAAGAAACAGAGAGAAAAGCGAAGCGTCAACAATTCATCCGTCTTGCTATCAGCACGGCAGCCTCCCTTCTTTTGTTATCAGCAATCGGCTGGTATGCTACCCTGCGGCCGAAAGATGCCGAAACAGACTATCTGGCAATCATCCAAGCCAATCCGGCACCAGACAGTACAAACGAAAAAGTGCAACTGGTCCTTTCCAACAACGAAAAGCTGACCATTGACGGGACAGAAACCCAACTCGAATATAAAAAGGAAGGAAAGGTAAACATCAACTCCGAACAAGTGGACCTCTGTCCAAAAGGCAATCCGGAGCAGGCACAGGAATTTAACCAGCTGATCGTACCTGTCGGTCGGCGTTCGTCCATCACATTCGCCGATGGGACCCGGCTTTGGGTAAACTCCGGCTCGAAAGTCGTGTATCCGGTCAAATTCGCAAAAGAGAAAAGAGAGATATTCGTAGAAGGAGAAATATACCTGCACGTCAGCCGGGATGAACAAAAACCTTTCATCGTCAAAACACATCGGATGGATATAAAGGTATTAGGAACGCAATTCAATGTCACGGCCTATGAAAACGAAGCGAATATGCAGGTGGTCCTAGTCAGTGGGAAAGTTGAAGTAAATCTCGACAAATGCAAAAATATCCTGGCTCCTAACCAGATGTTTTCCTACGACAGTAAAATACATAAAGGGAAAATCACAACAGTCGATACCGACGATTATGTGGCTTGGAAAGACGGATATTACCAGTTCCACCAGCAGCCGCTCAAAGAAATCGTGAAAAAACTTTCCCGCTATTACGGAGTCCGTATCTATTGCAAAGAGCCGGCCGACAAATTGTCCTGCAGCGGAAAACTGGACCTGAAAGAGAGTCTGGACGAAATGATGAAGCCTTGAAAGAAGCGGCCCCGATTCAAGTAGAAAACAAATATGAGAGTATAGAAATAAAAGTCAAACATTAAAAACTATACGGTATGGATCCTTAAATCACAACGACACAGGAGGGGGAACACACTTCCTTCCCACATAAAGATGAGAACTATAAAAAGTTTTTACCAACTTAAATCATTACAAGCGATATGAAAAATAACACAAGGTTTAGTATTTGTCTGCTTTTTTTGTGGATGAGTATGAGTTTCTGCCTGGCAGCAGAGACATACTCGCAGGAAACATTCTTCACCATCGAATCGAACAACCTCACGGTGAAAGAAGTATTTAATAAAATCGAGAAAGAGAGCGAATATATCTTTTTCTATCTGGACAACTCGGTCGACCTGAACCGAAAAGTATCCGTCAAGGCACGGAAAGAACAGGTAAGCAAGATTCTCGATCAGATATTTGAAGGAACCGACACACATTATTACATCTCCGACCGGCAGATCATCATCTCGAAAGACGAAAAAACCGCTCCGGTCAGTTTACAACAAAAAGGACAAACCATCACCGGTATTGTCAAAGATGCGACAGGCGAACCGGTCATCGGAGCTAATATCGTAGAGAAGGGGACGACCAACGGTACGATTACCGACATGAACGGCCAGTTCACCCTCACTGTTAATCCGAAAGCTGTGCTACAAATTTCCTATATCGGCTTCAACACACTGGATATGCCGGTAGGAAACAAATCATCGCTGACGATCAAGCTGACGGAAGACACAAAAGCATTGGATGAAGTGGTCGTCGTAGGTTACGGTGTGATGCGTAAAAGCGACTTGACGGGTTCCGTCGGCTCCGTAAAGTCGGACGTAATCCAGAAACAGGCGATTTCATCTTTCGACCAGGGTTTGCAAGGCAAAGTGGCCGGCGTGCAGGTTATGGCGACTTCCGGTTCTCCGGGCGGTGTTGTCGATATCCGTATTCGTGGCGGCAACTCACTGACTTCAGGTAACCAGCCTTTATACGTAATCGACGGTTATCCTGTTACGGCAGGCGGTTCGGCCGGTGGTTCCGGTGCCGGACAGAATCCGCTGGCGACTTTGAACCCTGGCGATATCGAAAGCATGGAAATCCTGAAAGATGCCTCCGCCACTTCCATCTACGGTTCACGTGGTGCCAACGGCGTAATCCTGATCACTACCAAAAGAGGTAAACAGGGAAAAACAACAGTCACTTATGACGGGTATGTAGGTTTCCAGCACGTCGCTAAGAAACTGGATATGATGAACGCTACCGAATGGGCTGAAATGGTAAACGAGGGAGCTGAAACCGATGGCCGTCCCATTTATTACTCAAATACATCTTCCGACCCTTTATATCCTGCAATGAGCCAATTGGGCGAAGGGACAGATTGGCAAGATCAAATTTTCCGTACTGCTCCGATACATAGCCACAATGTCTCGGTAAACGGAGGAAGCGAAAACACAAAATTTGCAGTCGTCGCAAGTTACTTTGGACAAGAAGGAGTTGTTAAAAATCAGGATTTCAATCGTGTATCCCTGCGAAACAACATCGATACGAAAATTTCTAAAGTTGTCGACCTGTCCACCAGCCTTACGATCAGCCGTGTTTTTGCCAATACCGGTCGTGAAAACGGAGACGGAGGAGGAAACACTTCCATCATCAATGCATCACTCGTCATGCCGCCTACAGTTCCGATATACGATCCGACAACCGGAGAATACGTCCGTTTAAACTATCTGCCAGGATCTTCTACTGTTCCGAACCCTGTTCCCTACGTTAAACATCTTCAAGATAAAGGGACCATCGACCGTATATTGCTTCTGCCGACCTGACATTCCACATCATTGACGGACTGACACTAAAAGTCAGTGGAGGAGCAGATATGTCAAACGCGTCACGTGAAGTGTACGAACCAAAAGAGACATACAGAGGCTACAATGCTAACGGCATTGCAGAACAACAAAGCCGTAGAAGCAGTTCCTATTCGAATGAAAACGTATTGACTTATATCAAAAAGATCGGCCAACACTCTCTGAATGTCATGGTCGGTTCTTCTCTGTTGTACGAAGAAAACAAGACCGGTTCTATGACTGCACGTGATTTTATCAGTGACGTATACGGATATAACAATTTAGATGCCGGTGCACAATGGGACAAACCAAATACCGGAAGGAGTAAAAGCACATTATTATCTGGTTTCGGTCGTATCAATTATGTCCTAATGGACAAATATCTTTTCACTGTAACAGGACGGGCTGATGGGAGCTCCAAATTTGGTGCAAATAACAAATGGGCATTCTTCCCTTCATTCGCAGCTGCATGGCGTATCAATCAAGAAAAGTTCATGAAAAATATTGATTGGATCAGCAATTTGAAAATCAGAGGTAGTTGGGGTGTGACAGGTAACCAAAATATTCCGGCTTATTCGTCTCCCGAAAAGATGAATACATATACATACCCAATCGGAGGGGTAACCAGTGTTGGTATCGGTGCCGGTAACATGCCAAATCCAGATTTGAAATGGGAAACCACTGCCATCACCGATATCGGGATCGACTTGGGAGTATTCAACAATCGCATCAATTTCACAGCAGACTATTACTATAAAAAGACAACCGATCTGTTATGGAACATTTCCGTTCCATTGACAACTGGTTTCGGTACTGTTTTGAAAAATATTGGCAGTTTGCAAAACAAAGGTCTTGAACTAAGTCTATCAGCCGATGTTCTGACAGGTCCATTCAAATGGAACACCATGCTTAACTGGTCAACCAACAAAAATAAAGTGCTGGAAATCCCCGGATATATCCCGACCCAGCAAGGTACGATCTCCGGACACCTGAAAGTAAACGGTAGCTGGCTTGAGCAGGATTACCAGTCGGAGTATGGAACTTGTTGAAAACAAACGGTGTGATGCGTACGGAAAAAGAATGGCAAGACGCTGCTCGTGTCGCTGATTCCAACTTCGACAAAATAGGAGATATGAGTTTTGTGGATAAGAATGGAGACGGCAAGATCAGTTTCGGAGAAGACCGGCAGATCGTTGGTGATCCGAATCCTGATTTCATCTTTGGTTGGACCAATAATTTCTCTTATAAGAATTTTGATTTATCTGTTTATATCAACGGTTCCGTCGGTAATGACATATACAATGTATTACGCGCAGAAACAAATATCGTCAGTGCATGGGGTAATCAGCGGGCAGAAGTGAAGGACCGTTGGACAGCCAACAACCCGAATGGTAAATACCCGCGTGCTCACGTGTTAGTAAACCAAAATTTGTTACAGTCCGACTATCTAATTGAGGACGGTTCCTTTTTACGCATACAAAATGTCACTTTAGGTTACACATTCCCCAAAGTTTCATTCCTTCGTTCTTTACGTATTTATGCAACCGCACAAAATTTACTGACTATCACCGGCTATTCCGGATACAATCCAGAAGTAAATAGTCAAGGACAAAGCAATCTTCAGTTAGGTGTGGATTACAATGCCTACCCGACTGCCCGCTCTTTCATTCTTGGTGTAAACATTGGTTTTTAATCATTTAAAACGAATTGAATATGAAACTACATAAATATATAATCGGATTAGCATTACTGGTGTCCTCTTCCTCTTGCAATTTTCTGGATGAAGAAGCATATGAATTCATCACACCCGACAATTTCTACAAAACGGAAGCCGATGCAAATGCTGCACTGACAGCTGTCTACAATACATTTGCCGATGAAAAAAAGCTATAGGCGTTATATTTGGATGGGAGCTGATTTTCCCGGCGAAGCGGCCAATGCCAATGCAAGCGCTCCTTCGCGTGTAGAAATGGACAATTTAACTTGGACACCGACTACCGATTTTTGTAAAAACATTTGGCAAATCTCCTATTCTGCCATTCGGCGTGCAAATAATTTATTACTGAACATCGATAATATCACATTCAAATCAGAAGAAGTTAGAAAGCAGATTGTCGGACAGACAAAATTCTTACGCGCTTTAGCTTATTTTGATCTGATGCGCTTTTATGACCATATTGTCGTCATTCGAGAAACCGACAACTTAAATGATGAAGCTCCATCCAACCAAGGAACAGATGACGCAGCCTGGGCTTTAATTGAAGAAGACTTATTGTATGCAGGTTCTGCTCTACCGATAAAATGGGAAGATTCGAATGCCGGACGTGCAACAAAAGGTGCAGCAATGGCTATGTTGGCAAAAGTCTATCTGACACAAGCCGGATGGCCTTGGAACAAAAGCGGTTTTTGGGAAAAGGCAGCTTCTCAAGCAACTGATATTATTAATGATGAAGGAACTTTCGGTTATGGATTGGAAGAAAATTTCCGACGAGTTTTCGATGTGACAAACGAACATGGGAAAGAGTATATTTTTGATATCGAATTCCAAACAAACATCAATGGAAACGACTCACCAGCCATAACAGGGATGCGTGGTTATAACATTAAAAAGACGGACGGATGGTCTTCATTCATTTCTACTCCGGAATTCTATAAATCATATGAAGTCGAAGACAAACGAATTTCCACCACGTTTGTTACTGAATTTACCGATATAAATAACGGCAAACAATATGTTTATGATCCGGATAATATAGCAGAACCCTCTTTTCCTCTTTGCCACTTTGCTAAATATCTTGATCCGAACGACAATCAATCAACTTCGGCCGGAGACTATAGTTGCAACAGAAAAATCATACGTTACGCAGATGTTTTGTTAATGCAGTCCGAAGCCTATTGCGAAATGAACCGCATCGGAGATGCACTGACAGGCATCAACCGGGTACGGGCAAGAGCCGGACTCGAGCCGATCCCTTCATCTATTTCACAAACAGATTTGCGGAAAGCGATCATACAGGAACGTATTTGGGAGTTTGCAGCCGAAGGGCATTCTTTGTTCGACATGAAACGGCAGCATTGCATGGCAGAACGCTTGGGCAGGGCCGTGGATGATAAATATTATTCACTACCTTTGCCTCAGGACGAAACGGATAAAAATCCGAATCTAAAACAGCATCCGCTGTGGTAATTTGGTAAATGATGATTTGTCTGTATAAAAATATGGATGACATTGCCATACAAAATAATTGTCGTTTGTAGGGGCAGGGCTCTGCTCTGCCCATTGAATCCGGACAAGGCGAACGTTATTTCTATTGGGCGGAGTAAAACCCCGCCCCTACAGGACACATTTATTTTATTGCGCACCCATAAATCATCATTTATCATCCTTATTTATCAGAAAACCTCTTAATTCTTACTATATGACGAAATATTTTTATTCTTTTTTATTTTTAATAGGTAGCCTGTTAGCAAGCGGGCAGACCACTGATGTAAAATACCTGTCAGGAAAAGGGTCGGACGATGCGGTCGAATGGGACTTCTTCTGTACCGGTGGCAGGAAAAGCGGGGAATGGAATAAGATCAAGGTTCCCTCCTGCTGGGAAATGGAAGGATACGGAACCTTCAACTACGGACATGACAAGCCGAAAGCTGACGAATCCGGATTGTATAAAACAACATTCGAAGTGCCGGCGACATGGAAAGGCAAACGTATCTTTATCGTTTTCGAAGGTTCCATGACCGATACGGAAATTAAGGTAAACGGAAAACAGGCAGGTACTCCCCATCAGGGAGCTTTCTACCGATTCAAGCGGGAGATAACCAAACTGGTCCATATGAACAAAGAAAACCTTTTGGAAGTCAAAGTGAATAAAATGTCGTCTAATGCCAGTATCAACGAAGCGGAACGGCAATGTGATTTCTGGGTATTCGGAGGCATCTTCCGTCCGGTTTACCTCGAAGCTGTTCCTAACAACTTCATCGAATATACGGCGATCGACGCTCGGCAACATGGCGAACTGAACGCAGATATATTTATAGACAAGAAACTTTCCGGCATAAAAGCGGAAATAGAGATCAAAGATATCCAGGACCAGACGATGGGGAAAATCACATCTGCTTCCATAAACGAAAAAACAGGAAAAATATCCCTATCTGGCAAAATCGACAATATCAAACCCTGGTCAGCCGAAGACCCACAATTGTACACCGCCATAATCACCCTTCGCCAGAAAGACAAAGTACTGCATACCATAACCGACCGGATCGGGTTCCGTACAGTCGAAGTGAAACCGAAAGACGGTGTCTATATCAACGGTGTGAAAATGCGCTTTAAAGGGGTGAACCGCCACTCTCACTGGCCCACTACGGGACGAACGACGAACAAGCAGCTTAGTATTAACGACGTCAAGCTGATGAAAGAAATGAACATGAATGCAGTCCGCATGTCACACTATCCACCTGACAAACATTTTCTGGAAGTTTGCGACTCTCTGGGGATGTATGTGATCGACGAACTGTGCGCTTGGCAATATCCTCCTTATGACACGGAAGTCGGGACCATTCTAGTCGGAGAAATGCTGAAACGGGATCTCAACCGTCCGTCTATCATTTTCTGGGCAAACGGGAATGAGGGAGGCTTCAATTTTGACCTCGACCCACTATTTCCACAATATGATCCGCAAAAACGAGCTGTCCTGCATCCTTGGGCGTTATCGGGAAATATCAATACGGTACATTACATCAAATATAATTCCGGAATCGGCAATATGTTCCACGGAAGGGATATCTTCATGCCGACAGAAATCCTGCACGGATTATACGACGGTGGACACGGAGCCGGACTCGACGACTACTGGAACCTGATGCTCTCCAATCCGCTTTCAGCCGGCATGTTCCTTTGGGACTTTACGGACCAGGCAGTTGTTCGCGAAGATAAAAACGGATTCTACGATACCGACAAAGATCATGGAGCCGACGGTATCGTAGGTCCATATCGCGAAAAAGAAGGCAGCTTCTTTACAATCAAAGAAATATGGTCGCCGATCCATCTGCCGAAACGCTATCTCACACCGGGATGGGATGGCCGTTTCGAAATAGAAAACAGATATGCGTTCACAAATGCGAACGCTTGTAACTACACATACCGGCTGTCTAAAATCAACTCGCTTGCACAAAAGGCCATACAATCGGTTTCTGGCAAGATCACTTCTCCTGATATCCGTCCGGGAGAAAGAGGGTATTTGCAACTTGAACTTCCCTCCGGCTGGCAAGAATACGACTTTCTATATGTTACGGTAAAAGACCGTTACAACCAAGAGTTATTTACCTGGAGCTACGAGATCGGCACACCCGACCGTCTTGCCAACCGTCTGCTGCCACAGGAAGGTAGCGTACCGACTGTAAAAGAAAGCATCGATAACTGGTATTTTTCGGCTGCCGGTACGGAGGTAACGTTCGACAAACAAAACGGCCTGCTCCGGTCAGTCACTTCTGGAGGTAAAGCAATCCCGTTGAACAATGGGCCGGTACTGATATCCAATCAAGATATTATTTGTAAATCAGTAGAATATAAGCAAGTGGAAGGAAATCCTCAACTGATTGCCACTTATACGTCCCAAAACGGAAAAAATACAGTCTACACATTCACCTGGACCATGCTCCCTTCCGGCATCGTAGAACTGGATTACAATTACCGCCCCCAGGACATGGTCAAGATGGCGGGTATCACGTTCGATTTCCCAGAAAAGGAGATCGCCGGAGCCACTTTGCTCGCCAACGGACCATACCGTGTATATAACAACCGGATGAAAGGCGGTTCGCTGGATATCTGGGATAAGAAGTATAACAACACTATCACTGGTGAAAGCTGGGATTATCCGGAATTTAAAGGATATTATTCTTTGTTTTATGGAATGAAGCTCGATTGTCCCACTCCATTCGAAGTCTACAGCGGGAAAGAAGATATCACCTTGCACCTCTTTACCCCAGCCGTACAAGAACAATACGATCCGAAACGTAATCACACGATTGCCGACTATCCGGAAGGAAATATATCTTTCATGAATGCAATTCCGGCTGTCGGAACCAAATTCGGAAAAGCGGAAGATTTCGGCCCCCAATCTCAACCGCATCGTGCCAGAGGAAACGGACCGGAAAATAATGTCAGTGGAAAATTGTATTTCCGCTTCTAACAGAAGCAAATATAATTAAAAGAGATTAACAGTTATATTCGGAGTAGCCCGGATTAACTGTTAATTTTTTTTGTTTAATAATAACTTTATCTATATTTGCAGAATCTTGAATGAAATCAGAGAGTGTGAATAAACAGCGTTTAATAAATATAACTTAAATCAGTTATCCAATGGGGCCATGAAGTCAAAGTATCTTTGCATATAGAGAATAACCACGGCTATTCTTAATATTCATATAGTTAACTTATTGAGTAGTAACTTAAATCACCATGTGAACATGAAAAATAACAAAATGGCAAAAATTTGCCTGCTTTCTCTTTTGCCCAGCATCAGTGTTCTGGCAAGTGAGAACTACATCACGGACCCTGCAACGAGCCTGCGGGGAAAATCGGACTCGGCAGTTCCTACACGTTTGCAACAAAACGGAAAGACCATCACAGGAGTCGTACAAGACGCACTCGGTCCTATAGCCGGAGCCAACATTATCGTAAAAGGAACGACAAACGGGAACATTACGGACATGGATGGTAAATTCACGCTTGAGAATGTGCCCGCAAACGCTACTCTCGTTATCTCCTACATCGGATTTACTCCACAGGAAATACGCGTAGGGAATCAGACCACCTTTAACATTACTCTCCAGGAAGATTCCGAAGCACTGGACGAAGTTGTAGTAGTCGGCTACGGTGTCATGAAGAAAAAAGACTTGACAGGAGCCGTTTCACAATTGAGCAGCAGTTCGATGAAAGACCTCAAAGTGTCGCATCCGACAGAAGCGATGGCCGGAAAACTGGCCGGTGTACAGGTACAACAAGTCGGAGGGCAACCGGGGCAAGCGGCCACAATCCGTGTGCGCGGGTCCGGCTCCATCACGGCATCCAGCGCCCCGTTGTATGTTGTCGACGGATATCCGCTGGGGGAACAAAACTTGAATGCGATCAACCCGAATGATATCGAATCTATCGAAGTATTGAAAGATGCTTCGGCAGCCGCTATCTACGGTTCGCGTGCAGCCAACGGTGTCGTATTGGTCACAACCAAGTCGGGAAAGACCGGCAAGGTCAGCGTAAGCTTGGATATCTATGCAGGTTTCCAGAACGTAACAAAGAAGATGGACCTGATGAATGCACAGGAATTTGTTGAATTCAGCCGGGAAGCCTTCAATAACAACTACATCAGCAAGGTTCCTGGAGCATCTGCCAGCGATCCGCTGAGTATGCGTCCGTCCGGAAACCGTTATCGTTACCCTGCTATCTACGACGATGCCGCCTATATTGCTTCTTTAGGTGCCGGAACGGATTGGCAGGACGAAATTTTCCGCACTTCGCCCGTACAGAACTATCAGTTGACAGTAACAGGTGGCGACGAAAAGACCAAATATATGTTCTCTGCCGGCTATTTCAACCAGCAGGGTGTCGTTATCAACAGTGATTATGAACGATTCTCGGCAAGAGCCAAAATCGACAGCGAACTGAACAGTTGGCTGAAGATGGGTGTTAATCTGGCTCCAACCTATATGAACGCGAACAAGACGACCCAAGGCCACTGGGCAAGTGATGGTGTCATCAACGCAGCTTTGGCGACATCTCCCGTAGTACCTGTATATAATGAAGACGGTACATGGGCTTCACAGTCCATGTACGCCGTCGCTAGCGACGGATTGACCGGTGTACCGAATGCTGTGGCCTTGACACATATCCACAACTACGACACAGATCTCCGCCTGTTCAGTAACGGTTACATCGAACTTTCCTTGTTGAAAAACCTGAAACTGAAATCCACCATCGGTGCCGATATCCGCGAATACAGAGGCGAATACTTCCGTCCGGCAACCATTCCTAACAACGGTAACGTGGCTCCTCTCCCTTCAACGGAAAGAAAAGCGACAGAGAAGTCGACCGAAGTTATCAACTGGCTGAACGAAAATACAATTACTTATTTCGAATCGTGGGGTAAGCACGAACTCGACGCTGTTGCCGGTGTCACTGCACAGAAAAACATCTACGCTACACAGAGGCTACGGGTTCCGATTTCCCGAATGATAAAATCCAGACACTCAACAATGCAACAGTAAAAAGCAGCAAGTCAGAACGCAAGACCTGGACATTGCTCTCCTATCTGGCACGTGTCAACTACCGTTATAACAACAAATACTACCTGACCGCATCCATCCGTGCGGACGGTTCTTCCCGTTTCGGCAAAAACAACCGCTACGGTTATTTTCCTTCCGGATCAGTAGCATGGCGTCTGTCTCAGGAAGACTTTCTGAAAGATGTAAAATGGTTGTCGGACATGAAGATCCGTGCAAGCTACGGTATCACAGGTAACAATAATATCGGTGATTATGCGTCGATCGGTATCATGGAAAATGCTAACTATGTATTGGGAACGGGTACGGGTAATATCGTAAACGGTGCAGCCCAAAAGAGCTTCTCCAACGCTGACCTGACTTGGGAAAAGACACGCCAGACCGACCTCGGTTTCGAAATCTCCGTTTTAGACAGCCGTCTGTCTTTGTCTCTGGACCTGTACTATCGTAAGACTACCGATCTGTTGATGAACGTCGACATCCCGACAATCACCGGATTTGATAAAGCCATGCAAAATATCGGAAAAATGCGTAACAAAGGTCTTGAAATCACTATTAGCGGTACTCCGTTCAGAGGAAAAGACTTTACTTGGGATGCAACCGGAAATATCTCTGTCAATCGCAACAAAGTATTGGCTTTAGGACCGACAGGAGACCCGATCTTCAGCGATGGCGGTGCCGGAACAACTCATGTTACGATGGTAGGTCAGCCGATCGGTGCTTTCTACGGATATAAGATGCTGGGAGTCTTCAAAACGAAAGAAGAACTGGAATCATATCCTCATCTGGCCGACACGCAGGTGGGTGACGTCATGTTCGAAGATGTCAACGGAGATCAGAAAATCGATGCTGACGACCGTACGATCATCGGTAACAATATGCCGGACTTCACCTGGGGTATGACACACTCTTTCACCTACAAGAACTTCGATGCCAGCATCTCCCTGCAAGGGGTTGTCGGAAATGAAGTGCTACACTTGGGTAGACGCTTCTACACACAGGGCGAAGGTAACCAGAATCAGCTGAAAGAGATGATGGGACGCTGGCAGTCAGAATCAAACCCGGGTAACGGATGGATTCCGAGAGCCAACTCACAGCCGACCGGACAGAACAATGCCATTTCTTCCCGCTGGGTGGAAAACGGTTCTTTCCTCCGTATAAACAACCTGACTGTAGGTTATACGTTGCCAGAAGCATTCACCAAGAAATGCAGTATCCAACGTGCACGCGTATATGTTTCTACACAGAACCTACTGACGATCACAAGTTATAGCGGCTACAACCCGGAAACAAGTTTCAAGGAAGACAACGTCACAGCTCCCGGTACCGACTACGGTATGTACCCGCTGTATCGCACCTGTACTTTCGGTATTAACGTAACCTTTTAAATAGCAGACGAATTATGAAACTAAAATATAATCTGATCGCAATAGCTCTTCTGGGATTCAGCTTCTCATCTTGCAGCGACTTCCTGGAACAGAATCCGCAAACGGATTTAAGTGAAAACGATTTCTATAAAACAGCCGACGATATTCTTTCGGCAGTAAACGGAGCCTACTCTTCTCTACAAGAAGGTGATATCTATGGTAACTGGTATGTTTTCGGAGAAATTCCCTCCGACAATACCCGCAACCAGCTCTCCGGTTCGGTAACCACTCAGAACGAGTTCGACCAGTTCTATATCGACACGCAGAACAGTATGATCGCCAGTTTCTGGAAAGCAGCCTACAAAGTTATCAACCGTACCAATACTGTCTTAGGCCGCATCGACGGAATCGAGATCAATGCCGAACTGGCAAACCGGTACAAACTGGAATGCAAGTTTATCCGTGCCCTGATGTATTTCAACCTGGTCCGTGTCTACGGCGATGTGCCTCTGGTACTGAAAGAGATCAGCATCTCGGAATCTTACGACATCCTGCGCGAACCGAAAGAAAATGTTTACAACCAGATCATCGCCGACTTGAAAGAGGCACAAGGTCTTCCTGTTTCCTATTCGACAGCCGAAGACGGGCGTGCCACCCAGGGAGCAGCCAAAGCATTACTGGCAGACGTCTACATGACTTTGCACAAATATGCAGAAGCGGAAACGATCCTAGCCGAAATTATTAACAGTGGACGGTACAGCTTGTTGGAAAATACGCCGGGTAGCCTGAACATCGACGGTTACAAAAACGTGTTCAGCCCGGTTAACCACAACAGCAAGGAAGGTATCTTCGAAATCCAGTTCCTGAAAGGTGGCTATGGCGAAGGCTCCAACTATGCCAATAACTTTGCACCTGAAAACTCAGGAACAAATGTAGTGGCAGTCGGCGGTACAGGTGGTAATAATATCCCGGAAATGGACATTTACAATGCTTATGAGGAAGGCGACCTCCGTCGTGATTTCTCCATGTCCTTAGGATATTACGATAACCGTAAGAACAACGAATGGGTAGAATCCCGCTATGTTTGCAAGTTTATGGACGTTCCATACCAGAACAATGATGCCAGCAACAACTATCCGGTGATCCGCTATGCGGATGTGATCCTGATGTATGCCGAAGCCCTAAACCAGAACGGAAAAACGGCAGAAGCCTGCAAATATCTGAATATGACACGCCGTCGTGGTTTCGGTTATCAGACGACAGAGACCAGCCCGGTCGACCTGCAGACAACCGACAAGGCTCAGTTCGCTCTGATGGTAGAACAGGAGCGCCGCGTGGAACTGGCATTCGAAAACCATCGCTGGTTTGACCTGATTCGTACCGGGCGCGCAGTCGAAGTGATGAAAAGTAAAGGATTCTCACTGAACGAGACTAACCTGATCTGCCCGATTCCACAAAAGCAGATCGATGTCAATCCGAAACTGACGCAGAACGACTACAAGATCGAATCTCGAAATTAACCGAAAAGGCAGGAAGTGTGTCAAAATCTCCTTGTCCCCACACTCGACATAATGCAATCTCGCGTCGAGTGCGGGAACAGGGATAGTTTTGATGCACTTCCCTTCTTTTTCGCTATCTTTACAGCCTACCTAAAATAATATCAAATGAAAAGCTGGATAATTTTATTAAGTACGTTGTGTTTATTCTCATGTAACCAACAGGAAAGCAAATTTGAAAAATATGTAGATCCGCTGATCGGTACGGATATCCGCATTGTACAGGGGAAAGACAAGAACTCGACGGAAGAACGTGGACAAATCATGCCCGCTGTCGGAGTTCCGCATGGTATGACCAACTGGGTGGCACAGACACAGGCGACCGAACAGAAATGCCATCCTCCTTACTATTATTTCCAAGACGCGATCCAAGGATTCCGGGCTAGCCACTGGATGAACGGCTCCTGTACACAAGACTACGGAAGTGTCACGATCATGCCGCTCTGTAATAAGCTCGAAACAGACCCGGTCAAACGCTCCTCCTCTTTCGACCATACTCAAGAGATAGCGACTCCCTCCTATTATTCAGTTGACTTGAACGACTATGGCATCCATGCCGAACTGACCGGACTCTCCCGTTCCGGCATTATGCAATTCAGCTTCGAACAGGATGGTGACCACTATATCGTGATCGAGCCCAACAGCGATGAAGGTGTCGCCTTCGTCGAGGTCGATCCTGAGAAAAAAGAAATTACCGGTTACAACCCCGTACACCGCATCTACCAGGGATACGGCAAGGAAGCCGGATTCAGCGGACATTTCGTAATCCAGCTGAATGAAGAAATTGCCGACTATGGCGTTTGGGACAGCACCACGATCACATCCGGACGGAAATCGGCAAGAGGGCAAAAACATGCTGTCGGAGCTTGGGTAAAACTGGCTTCCGATAAGCCGGGAAAGACATTGGTCAAGGTAGCCACCTCTTTCACGAGCATCGACAACGCCCGCAAGAACCTGGCCTGCGAAATCCCGGATGGGACTTCAACGAAGTACGGCAAACTTCATCCGACACCTGGAACCAAACTTTGGGGCAAATCGCTGTAAAAGGGAACAATGAAGAAGAAAAGGTAAAATTCTATTCGGCTCTCTACAACGCACACTTCCTGCCCCGCACATTCAGTGACGTGGACGGCTCTTATCCGAAATTCGACGGTGGCGGACAGATTATGAAGATGGATCACGGAACCTACTATTGCGACTTCTCGCAATGGGATACCTATCGTGCGGTCCACCCTCTATTCTCCATCCTCAACCCTTCCCGCAACGGAGATATGGCACATTCACTCGTATTGAAAGGACAGCAGGGCGGCTGGTTACCCATCTTCCCATCCTGGAACAGCTACACGGCTGCCATGATCGGTGACCATTGCATCGCCATGATCGGAGACGCCATCATCAAAGATGCTCCGGGCTTCGACTATGAAGAAGCTTACACGCTGATGCGCAAAAATGCCTTCGAGGCCAATCCGGACTCCGGCAGCTATCGCGACGGGAAAGGCCGCCGGGCAATGGAGTCTTACCTGAAATACAACTACGTGCCGTTAGAGGATCAAGTAATGGAAGCATTCCACCGCCGTGAACAAGTCTCCCGCACACTGGAATATGCCTATGATGATTTTGTCCTTTCACAGGTTGCCAAGAAGTTAGGCAAGACAGACGATTATAAAGCGCTCATCAAACGGGCGGAAAACTACCGGAACGTAATCGACCCCGAAACCGGCTACGCCCGTGGACGCCATGCCGACGGAACCTGGATCGAGCCCTTCGACCCGTTTGCCTCCACTTCGTTTATCTGTGAAGGGACTCCTTACCATTACACCTGGTATGCTCCCCAGGACATAGCTGGCTGATCCGACATATGGGCGGAAAAGAACGCTTCATCAACCGCTAGATACTTTCTTCGAAGGAGATTATTACTGGCATGGCAACGAACCGGGACACCACATCGCCTATCTTTTCGCTTATGCCGGCGAACCCTGGAAGACCCAAAAATGGGTGCATGACATCATCAACCGCGAGTATTTCACTACTCCCGACGGACTTTCCGGCAATGACGATGCCGGCCAGATGTCATCCTGGCTGGTTTTCAGCATGGTTGGCTTCTATCCGGTCTGTCCGGGCATGCCCTACTATGTGATCGGTAGCCCGTCATTCGAAGAAAGTGTTATCACACTTGAAAACGGCAAGAAATTCACAATCGAAGCCAAAGGGGCATCGGAAAAGAATATCTACATTCAGTCGGCTACCCTTAACGGTCAGCCATACGACAAGAGCTACATCCTCCACAAAGACATCATGAACGGAGGCATCCTTTCGTTCGTCATGGGAGATGCCCCTAACAAGGAATGGGCCTCAGCTACCGGATCGCTTCCACCTTCACTCGGTTTATAAAGAACGACACATGAAAAGAATCATTTACATACTCCTGCTCTGTCTTGCCGTCCTATCGGCAAAGGCAGGGCAGGATACACCCGTCAGATTAGGAATCATCGGACTGACCCACTCACATGTGGGAGGTGTTTTAAACGATAAAAACAAACCTTATGTCATAGCCGGCATTGTCGAACCTGATAAGCAATTGGCGGAACGTATGTCCAAGCGATTCGGTTTCAGCATGGAAATCGTATATTCCACCATGCAGGAACTTTACGACCAACAGCATCCCGAGGCTGTTGCCTGCTTCAACGCAACCTATTATCATCAGGATGTCGTCCGGTTCTTCGCCCCCAAAAAGGTTCACATCATGGTCGAGAAACCGTTGGCTACGAATAGTAGACAAGCCAAAGAGATGGCGGAACTCGCCTTCCGGCACGGAATACACCTGCTGACCAACTATGAAACGACTTGGTACGGTTCTCATGAGGCAGCCGCACAACTCATACGGAAAGGGGAAATCGGAGAAATACGCAAAGCGATCTTCCGCGACGGACATACTGGCCCGGTAGAACGGAACACGCATCCCGAAATGATCCCCTGGATCAAAGACCCTGTCTTAAACGGTGGTGGTGCCGTGATGGATTTCGGCTGTTACGGGGCCAACTTAATGACTTGGCTGATGGACAACCGAAAACCCCTCTCCGTTGTATCGGCTTTCCAGACCATCAAACCGGATCAATATGAAGAAGTGGAAGACCAGGCCACCGTTATCCTGACCTATCCGGAAGCCCAATGCATCCTCGAAGCCTCTTGGAACTGGCCAGTCAATATGAAGACCTCCGAGATATACGGAAAAAACGGCTATATTCAGATTCCGGATAAAGAAACGCTACTGATCCGTACAGGCGAAAAGTCACCCGTACAACAAATCAACCCGGTAAGCCGTCCCGCCCCCTATAATAACCCGTTCTCCTATTTTTGCGCCGTGGTTAGAGGAAGTGCAGAAGAAGCTCCCCAGTCATCCCTGCAGAATAATCTGATTGTGATGGAAATTCTTGATGCAGCGAAAGAATCGGCAAAAACAGGAAAGGTCATCTATCTGAAATAAGTATCGTTTTTCCTTTAAATTTTTACTATATTTACACGCTAATCGATAGGGAGTGATGGAATATTCAACAGATTTAAAGGCTTTCAATCAATTATTCGCAGATTATCAAGGACGGTTCATCCGCTTTGCGAATATGTATGTGAGGGATATGGCCGTTGCCGAAGATTTCACCATAGAGGCACTGATGCAATACTGGGAAAACCGGAACACGCTAAAGGCCGATTCCAATGTTCCGGCCTATATACTCACGATCATCAAAAACAAATGCATCAACTACCTGCAACATATACAAGTCAGGGAAGATGCCAGCGAACACCTGAAGAATCATGCCGAATGGGAACTGAACACCCGCATTTCCACCCTCGAAGCCTGCGATCCGGAAGAACTGTTTACAGCCGAGGCGCAAGAGATCGTGAACAAGACATTGGCCACCCTGCCCGAACAGACCCGCCGTATTTTCATCATGAGCCGCTACGAAAACAAACCTTACAAAGAGATAGCGGAAACACTCGGTATGACTACCAAAGGCGTGGAATACCACATCACCCAAGCCTTAAAAAAGTTACATATCAACCTAAAAGACTACATTCCATTATTTGCATTCTTATCCTACATGAATTAATCCGATCCTTCCGTCCACATTCGACCACCAATCTTTTATCCGAATGTAAAAAATAAAAAGAAGCGCCGGATCACGCAAACTTATCTTATCCATAATGTCTGCATAATCCGGTGCCCTTCTATATTTGTCTGTATCCGGCAATATTTTCCCCGGAACGTTTCCTTCAAGCGATCACCTCGACAATATTACTGTCCGGGTCCAAAACAGCCCCTTCATAGTAGCCGTCTCCTGTGGTACGCGGCTCACCTACGATCTTGTAGCCGTCCGAACGGAACCGTTCAATCATGACATCCACCTTCTCTTTCGATCCGGTAGAAAAGGCAAAATGGGCAAGTCCGATGAACACGTCTGCCGTTTCTCTGGTAATATCGGTCCGCTGCATGATTTCAAGCGAAGCTCCTCCTTCGAAGGTTACGAAATAGGAGCAAAGCCTTTCTTCGGGTTCACATATTTCTCGTTGCTTTTCCCGTTGAAATACTTGATATAAAAATCACGCGAACGTTCCAGTTCATTCGTCCAGATAGCGATATGAGTCAATTGCATATGTTATTCTTATTTACAAATCCGACAACCGGCGCATCTCGCCAGTTCTCCGCGAAAACGTTTTTCTACCAATTTGTGCAGACGGTCTTTCAAGGCATCCAGACGTACATAGTCAATCACATCCGAGGTGAAAGCTACACTCAGCAACATGCGTGCCTCATCACGAGGAATGCCGCGGCTCTGCATATAGAACAAAGCGTTTTCGTCCAACTGTCCGGTGGTCATACCATGCGAACATTTCACATCGTCGGCATAGATTTCCAACTGGGGCTTGCTGTACATGCGGGCTTCACGGGTCGCGCAAAGATTGCGATTCGTCTGATAGGCCGCTGTCTTCTGTGCATCTTCCTTCACTAAGATACGGCCGCTGAACGCACCGACCGCATGGTCATCCAAGACATTCTTGAACAGCTCGTTGCTGGTGCAATAAGGTACGGCATGCGTAATATGGCTGTAGGTGTCCAGCTGCTGTTCCTTATCCAGGATCGACATACCGCACAAAGTCGCTTCAGCCTGTTCGCCGTTCAGCTCGATATAATAGTTATTGCGGGTAAGGCCGTTATTCAGTGTGATACCATTCACCAAAACATTACTTCCCGCTTCCTGCTTCACATGTACGGAGGCAAAACGAGTAGTTGACACGCTGCTCTCTTCGAGGTCGTAGTAATCGAAGAAGGCGCCTTCGCCCGCAAAAATTTCGACAACCTGTGTCGCTAAGAACTTGACATCGTCGATGCTATGGTCGCACACCAGCAGCTTGGCTTCCGAACGGGCCTCCATAATCACCAGGATACGGCGATTCGCCATCGTGTCCACATCACTACGGAAAATATTCACCAATTGGATCGGACGCTCCACAACGACACCTTCCGGCACATAGACCACAAAACCATCCTGAGCCAGCATCGTGTTCAAAGCAACGATACCATCCTTACCGGTCGGAGCCGCTTTACCGTAATAACGGGAGGCTACTTCGGGATATTTCTCCATGAAAGTACGCATCCCCCGGCATAAACGCCTTCGGGAAGATGGGCTTTCGGCAACATCTTGTCATAGAAAGTATCGTTCACCACAAAATAAAGAGAAGTACTCAGGTTGGGGACGTCACAACGGAATACGTCATACGGATTGACCGGGATATCGAGACGATTGATATTCACCCCATAGTCCGGAGCAAAAGCCTGGGCCACATCGGTATATTTATAATCTTCACTCTTCACCGTCGGAAAGCCCAACCGCTCCAAATCAGCCAAAGCCTGTGTGCGGGGTGCATTCTGCACGCCCGAGGCATGGCGACGGATCAGGTCCTCATAGCGGGTGAAAAGATCAATATATTGTTGTTCAGCTTCATGTCACTCATCTCCCATCTCTTTCTTGATCCAGTCGTAACCTTTTTCTTCGAGCTCGAGGGCCAGTTCGGGACCGGCTGTCTTGACGATACGTCCTTTGTAGAGGACATGTACAACATCAGGCTTGATATAATCCAGCAGACGCTGATAGTGCGTGATAACGATAGCCGCATTCTCAGGTGTACGCAATTGGTTCACACCATTTGCCACGATACGGAGGCATCGATATCCAAACCGCTGTCCGTTTCATCGAGAATCGCCAGCTTCGGTTCCAACATCGCCATCTGGAAGATTTCGTTCCGCTTCTTCTCACCGCCCGAAAACCCTTCGTTCACGCTGCGGCTCGCCAGCTTATTGTCCAGTTCGACAATCGCACGCTTCTCACGCATCAGTTTCAGGAAATCGGTAGCCGATACAGGTTCCAGTCCTTTGTATTTACGATGTTCGTTCAGAGCGGCACGCATGAAGTTCACCATGCTGACCCCCGGAATCTCCACCGGATACTGGAAACTCAGAAAAATACCTTCGCGACTACGATCTTCCGGCTCGAGATCCAGCAGGTTCTTACCATTGAAGATCACCTCCCCTTCCGTTACATCGAATGCCGGATTACCGACCAACACACTGCTCAAGGTACTTTTTCCGGAACCGTTCGGCCCCATAATAGCGTGTACCTCACCCGCCTTGACAGAAAGGTTGATCCCTTTCAATATTTCTTTGCCATTGATATTGGCATGTAAATTTTTTATCTCTAACATAACTTTATAATTTATGATTTATGCGATTTATGATTTATGATTTATGATTTATCATCAACGCATAAATCATAAATCATAAATCATAAATCATCCTACGCTTCCCTCTAAAGAAATGGTCAACAGCTTCTGGGCCTCCACGGCAAATTCCATAGGAAGCTTGTTCATTACCTCGCGGGCATATCCGTTTACAATCAGGCCGACCGCTTCTTCCACCGAGATACCACGCTGCCTGCAATAGAACAACTGCTCCTCGCTGATCTTACTCGTCGTCGCTTCATGTTCCACTACCGCCGTTTCGTTCTGGATATCGGTATAGGGGAAGGTATGGGCGCCACAGGTCGAACTAAGCAACAGGCTGTCGCACTGGCTATGGTTACGGGCACCTTCGGCACGGGGAGAAACTTTCACCAAGCCACGATAGCTGTTCTGGCTATGTCCGGCGGAGATCCCCTTCGAGACGATCGTACTGCGGGTATTCCGCCCGAGATGGATCATCTTCGTACCGGTATCGGCCTGCTGGTAATTGTTGGTGACGGCCACCGAGTAGAACTCACCAACCGAATTATCACCAGCCAGGATACAACTCGGATATTTCCAGGTGATGGCGGAACCGGTCTCCACCTGTGTCCAGGAGATCTTGCTTCCTTCGCCCTTGCACAGTCCGCGCTTAGTCACGAAGTTGTAGATTCCTCCCTTTCCTTCCTTATCGCCCGGATACCAGTTCTGGACAGTAGAGTATTTTACTTCGGCCCGTTCATGCGCTACGATTTCGACAATAGCGGCATGAAGCTGGTTCTCGTCGCGCATTGGGGCGGTACAGCCTTCGAGATAGCTGACGTAGGCTTCATCATCCGCTACGATCAATGTACGTTCGAACTGTCCGGTATTAGCCGCATTGATACGGAAATAAGTGGAAAGCTCCATCGGGCAACGCACACCTTTCGGGATATAGACAAACGAACCGTCCGAGAACACCGCCGAGTTCAATGCAGCAAAGAAGTTATCACGATAACTGACCACACTTCCCAGATACTTCTGGACCAGGTCAGGATGATGCTGGACAGCCTCGCTGAAAGAGCTGAAGATAATGCCTTTCTCGGCAAGTGTCTCCTTGAACGTCGTCTTTACAGAGACGCTGTCCATCACGGCATCGACCGCCATTCCACTGAGTTGTGCACGTTCGTGTAAAGGGATGCCCAGCTTGTCGAAAGTTTTCATCAGTTCCGGATCGACCTCGTCCAAGCTCTTCGGGCCCTCCTTCTTCTTCGGGGCGGCATAGTAGATGATATCCTGATAATCGATCGGCGGTATATTCAGGTGAGGCCAAGCAGGCATCTCCAATGTCTGCCAGTGGCGGAAGGCTTTCAAGCGGAATTCAAGCAGCCATTCCGGTTCATTCTTCTTGGCAGAGATAATACGGACAGTCTCTTCGTCCAATCCTCGATGAATCACCTCCGTATCTATATCGGTAACGAATCCGTACTTATAGTCACCGGTCGTCACCTCATTTAGTATGTCGTTTGAATCTTCCATTATACATTAATATATATTGTTCAAATTATGCAACCTATTCCTCCTTAAAAAACAAATTTTGGAAGTAAATGGTTGGGATTATTTCTTTGACTGAATTATAAAAACGGGATTCGACCTTTGCCCCACGCGGATCAGGACCGATCCCTTGTCTATCATCTCCATACCGTTCAGCAGAAGGCTGATAAACGCCATCATAAAACAAAGTCCCAAGACACCGCCCGCCAGATGGTTCAGGACACTCAGCGGCGTCGCCCCCACGACACGAGTCAGAATCTCACCCGCCAGCAATATGACACCCACGATCAGCAGAAAGCCCGCCACGTAGCTGAGCACCGTCACCCCTTGTTCGGGAAACCAGCCCAATGCCAATATATATCCGCGCAACCAGAGTGCCGCCTTCGTACAAAAAAAGATCCCGACCAAAAGGGCTATAAGCGAAACAACCTGTTTGATGACTCCATCAAACAGGCCTTTCACAAATCCTATTCCTGCCAGACATAGCAATGTAATGTCCAACCAGTTCATATTTACAATGTCTTCTTGATTTCCGTTTCTTCGTATGCCTCGATGATATCGCCCACCTGGATATCATTGTAGTTCACCAAGTTCAAACCGCAATCCAATCCGGCAACCACTTCTTTCACATCGTCTTTGAAACGCTTCAAAGATTCCAGCTCACCGGCATGGACCACGATACCGTCACGGATCACGCGCACCTTATTCGAACGCTTGATCTTACCTTCACGTACCATACATCCGGCAATCGTCCCCACTTTCGTGATCTTGAATACCTGAAGCACTTCCACATTGGCCGTGATCTCTTCCTTGATTTCCGGTGAAAGCATACCTTCCATAGCACTCTTCACTTCTTCAATCGCATCGTAGATGATCGAATACAGACGGATTTCGACTCCTTCTTTCTCTGCCAGACGACGTGCAGGCAATGCCGGACGCACCTGGAACCCGATGATGATCGCATCGGAAGCGGCAGCCAGTACGACATCCGATTCGGAAATCTGGCCGACAGCTTATGGATCACATTCACCTGGATTTCCTCTGTAGACAGACGGATCAGAGAGTCTGACAACGCTTCTACCGAACCGTCCACGTCACCCTTCACGATCACGTTCAGTTCCTGGAAGTTGCCGACTGCGATACGGCGACCGATATCATCCAATGTAAGCATCTTCTGCGTACGCAGACCCAACTCGCGCTGCAACTGTTCGCGGCGGTTGGCGATTTCACGGGCTTCCTGATCTGTCTCCAGTACGTTGAACGTATCGCCGGCCTGCGGAGCACCGTTCAGACCGAGGATCAGCGCCGGTTCGGACGGACCAGCCTTTTCGATACGCTGGTTACGTTCGTTGAACATCGCTTTTACACGACCGAAATGAGTTCCGGCCAATACGATATCACCGACCTTCAACGTTCCGTTTTCAACCAGCACGGTAGAAACATATCCACGTCCTTTGTCGAGCGAAGACTCGATGATGGAGCCAACGGCACGTCTCTTCGGATTAGCCTTCAAGTCGAGCAAGTCAGCTTCCAACAATACTTTTTCCAACAGGTCCTCTACACCCATACCCTTCTTGGCAGAAATTTCCTGGCTCTGATACTTACCGCCCCAGTCTTCAACCAGGTAATTCATATTAGCCAGTTCCTCCTTGATCTTGTCGGGATTAGCATGCGGCTTATCTATCTTATTGATGGCAAACACGATAGGCACACCGGCAGCCGAAGCATGGTTAATCGCTTCGACAGTCTGCGGCATGACATTATCGTCGGCAGCCACAATAATAATCGCGATATCCGTCACCTTGGCACCACGGGCACGCATAGCAGTAAAGGCTTCGTGACCCGGCGTATCCAGGAACGTGATACGGCGTCCGCTCTGCAACTTCACGTTGTAAGCACCGATGTGCTGCGTGATACCTCCGGCTTCACCGGCAATAACATTTGCATTACGGATGTTATCCAACAAAGAAGTCTTACCATGGTCAACGTGTCCCATCACAGTCACGATAGGAGGACGCGCCACCCAATCTTCTTCGTTGTCGTCTTCTTCATCGGCCTTAATGGCTTCCACCACTTCGGCACTTACATATTCAGTCTTGAAGCCGAACTCTTCGGCTACGATATTAATTGTTTCCGCATCCAGACGTTGATTGATGGAAACCATGATACCGATACTCATACAAGTCGCAATAACCTGTGTAACCGGAACATCCATCATGTTGGCGAGGTCGTTGGCTGTCACGAATTCGGTCAGCTTCAATACCTTGCTTTCCATTTCTTCCTGTTCCATCAGTTCGTGTTCACGCTTCTGGATGGCATCGCGTTTGTCGCGACGGTACTTGGCACCTTTATTATTTTTATTCCCCTTGTTGGTCAGACGGGCCAGGGTTTCCTTTACCTGCTTCTGTACATCTTCCTCGCTGATCTCCGCCTTCACCGGCTTGCGCAGGCGTGGCTTGCGATCGTCGTTCGGACGAGACGGACGTGCGTTGGTTCCCGGCGTATTGTTCACGTCTACGCGGTCTTTCTTGATACGGTTACGTTTTTTCTTTGCATCCGCACCACCTTCTCCCGGTTTGACAGGAGCACCGGGTCTTGCCGTTCCGTCTTTCGGTCCCTTGTTGAAAGGCCCGTTACCCGACTGTTGTCCCGGCTTGTTACCGGCGAACTTCTCTCGCTTGTCTTCACGCTCTTTCTTGCGTTCCTCCTTCGTCTTTTTCTTCGGACGGGTAGACTGATTCAACGCGTTCAGGTCTATCTTCCCTGTTACCTTGATTTTCGACTCGAACTTCGGAGTATTCAACCGGAATAATTCTTCCTCCGAACCGTTGCCGGCAGGTGCTGCCGGTTCCGCGGTCACGGTCGTTGACTCTACATTTGCAGCTTTCGGCTCCTGTACAGGCTCCGGTTTAATCACTTCTGCTGGTTCCTTTTCCACTACTATAACTTTTTCTTCTTTTATCTCCTCAGGCTGCTGTTTCACTTCCGGGACTTTCACTTCAGGCATTTTTGCCTCAGGTTCCTTCACTTCGGGAGCTTTTGCTTCAGGGGCTTTCACCTCCTGAACCGGAGCTTCAGCAGTTTTTGTAGCAGAGGTCGCCTCCACAGGCTTCTCCACTTTCTTTTCCACAGGAGCGGAAACAGGCTGATGCTGTACCTCCTGCACTTTTTTATGCGATCTGTCCAGATCAATCCGGCCCTTTGTCACAATTTTAGGCTTGAATTCTTCCGGTATTACAGTCTTTATTTCCGAACTCTTTTCTTCTTTCACAGAAGAAGCTTCCCTGTGAGGACGTTCGGGCACGACCCGCTCACGCTCACGTCCGCCGTTCGGTAAATCTTTTCCAAACTCTTTTACGAGCAAAGCATACTGTTCATCACCGATTCGCGTGTTGGGATTGTTATCCTCAACCTCGAACCCTTTCTTGCGTAGAAACTCAACAACCGTGTTGATTCCTACATTTAATTTCCTTTGTACTTGTATTAATTTTATGGGCATATCAAACTTTGTCGTAATACTTATTCCTGGGTTTCATCCTGTTCTTCTTCAAATTCGGCAGATAAAATAGCAAGTACCTCGTCAACAGTCTGTTCTTCGAGGTCGGCACGTTCTATAATCTCTTCGCGCTCATAGCCAATACGCTCTTCGCCGTGTAGCACCCGATATTCTTCAGTGCTTCGATTACCCAGCTGTCGATTTCATCCGAGAATTCATCCAAATAGATATCCTCTTCATCTGCACCTTCCAGATCTCGGAAGACATCGATGGCATATTCGGTCAGCATACAGGCAAGCTTGATATTCAAACCACCTTTACCGATAGCCAATGAAACCTCATCAGGATGAAGATAAACCTCTGCCTTACGTTCTTCTTCATTCACTCGTATAGAGGAAATTTTTGCCGGGCTTAATGCACGCTGGATAAACAGCGATATATTAGATGTATAATTAATAACATCGATGTTCTCGTTTCTCAGCTCGCGAACGATACCGTGAATACGGGAACCTTTCATTCCGACGCAAGCGCCAACCGGGTCGATACGGTCATCGTACGACTCGACGGCAATTTTTGCTCTCTCTCCCGGAATACGGGCAATCGCCTTGATGGTGATCAGGCCATCGTTGATTTCCGGCACTTCAAGTTCGAACAAACGCTGCAAGAATAATTTGTCTGTACGGGAAAGGATGATCTTCGGATTGTTGTTATAGTTGTCCACCCGCTGTACGATAGCACGTACGGTTTCACCTTTACGGTAAAAGTCTGTCGGGATCTGTTCTGTTTTCGGGAGCAGCAACTCATTACCCTCGTCGTCCAACAACAGGATCTCTTTCTTCCATACCTGGTAAACATCGGCAGCGATGATATTGCCGATTTTGTCTTTATATTTAGCAAACAAGCTGTCTTTCTGCAATTCAAGTATCTTTGAAGCCAGCGTCTGGCGCAGGTTCAGAATGGCACGACGTCCGAAATCGGCAAAATGCACTTCGTCGGTTACCTCTTCGCCCACTTCACAGTCGGCATCGATCTTACGGGCCTCGGTCAGTGTCAGCTGAAGATTCTCATCTTCCAGTTCGTCATCGGCGACAACCGTACGGTTTCTCCAGATCTCGAAGTCACCTTTTTCCGGGTTGATAATTACGTCGTAATTTTCATCCGTACCGAACATTTTAGCGATCACGTTGCGGAATGAGTCTTCCAACACGCTGATCATCGTATCCTTATCTATATTTTTCAACTCCTTGAACTCAGCAAGTGTGTCAATCATACTGATTGTTTCCTCTTTCTTGGCCATAATCTTTATTTACTTGAATCTTATTAGGTATTTTGTATATTTTATTTCATCGAATGTATATGACTGATCTTCCTGGACAGTCACTTTACGCTTGGCTCCTTCGGGTTTCACTTGTTTTTCAACAGTGACTACCACCCCGTTCTCGTCAGCCGACTTCAATACACCGGTCAACTTCGTACCGCTTTTAAGCAGCATTTCCACTTCGTTGCCTATATTTTTCACATATTGGCGAAGCACTTTAAACGGAGAAGTTATACCAGCAGAGCCGACTTCCAGCTCGAAGTCCTCCACATCCCGATCCAGGTGACCTTCCACATAGCGGCTCAACTCCGCGCAGTCATCGATACAAACACCCTCATCATTATCTATTTCTATGATAATCAGGTTACCTGGTTTAATTACTACATCTACTAAATAATTGCCGGAAGAAGCTAATTTTTCTTCTACCAACCGACTTATCACGTCCTTTTCAATCATATACATACAGTTAAGAACAAAAGAAGGGGACTGCCCGCCCCCTCCTCATCTTCGCTTAATCGTCCGCAAATATACAAATAATCAGTGAGTTTTCAAATAAATATATATTTTTTCTGCATATTCTGGGGTTTATTGGAGGTGTGTCGAAACTATCCTGTTCCCGCGCCCCTCGCGGGATCGCATTAAAACCGGCCCTATAAAAACCTGATTGATAAGGCCTGTCCTTTTGCGACCCCGCATCAAGTGCGGGGACAAAGAGATTTTGACCCACCTCCTTATATCCTCGGTAATGGTTTATTATCAAAATGACACCCCTATCCCATCTAATTCGAATTAATAGGGCATCTTTTGGAAATTACCCGCAAGGGTAATATTTTTTAACATTCTATTTGATAGCAAATATCCTCTTGGTCTATCGAAATGATAATACGAAAGGAAGAAAATATCGAAAAAAGGTCTTCTTTTGGTGTAGCCATCCTAAAGTATTTGATCATTACCCGTTTTTTTCGTTCCTTTGCCCCTCGAATATAAGGGGGTGCTTGCCGGAATGACGCCCAAGAAACAGGAAGGCAGGCTGAGATCATACCCATTGAACCTGGACGGGTAATGCCGGCGAAGGGAAAAAAGTGTATCTTCAGTAAAAACAGCTCACCTCTGCTATTCCTTTTAAAATTCAGGTTATCAAAAAGAAAAAGGATGAAAAGTGTTCTTATTATTGCCTCATCATTAGTGGTATTGTCGGCGCAAGGCAAAACGGCCGGACCTGCCGATTCTCTGAAAATTTCAAAAGACATCTCGCTGGACGAAGTAGTCGTCACCGCAACCAAAGTAGCCAAAGGGACACCGGTTGCCTACAGTGAACTGACAAAGGACGAGCTGAACCGCCGGAACGACGGGCAAGGCATTCCCTTCCTGATCCTCCAATCGCCGTCCGTCATCATGACATCAGATGCCGGGACAGGCATCGGCTATTCCGGATTCCGCATCCGGGGGACGGATGCCAACCGTATCAACATCACGGTCAACGGCGTACCGGTAAACGACTCCGAGTCACACACAGTCTTCTGGGTGAACATGCCGGACTTCGCCTCTTCGGTCGATAATATCCAGATACAGCGTGGAGCCGGAACCTCGACCAACGGGGCAGCCGCCTTCGGAGCAACCGTCGCCATGCAGACGCAGAAATCAGAGTTGAAACCTTATGCCGAATATTCGGTCTCGGCCGGATCGTTCGGAACAGTCAAAAACATGGTCAAGCTCGGAACCGGGCTTCTACAGGACCATTTCGTTTTTGACGCCCGTTATTCCAATATCCAGAGCGACGGGTACATCGACCGGGCCAAGGCCAACATGCACTCCTATTTTGCCTCGGCGGCTTACTATGGGGATAACACGCTGATCCGTTTCCAGACTTTCGGCAGCATCGAGAAGACCTACCAGGCATGGACCGGCGTCCCCTCCTATCTGCTGGACTCAGACCGCACCTACAACCCGTGCGGGGAATATCAAGAAGACGGTGTCACCAAATATTACCAAAATCAGACGGACAACTACCAACAGCAGAACTACCACCTGACAGCCAGCCAACGTCTGAGCGATTTGTGGAACATGAATCTGACACTCCATTACACACACGGGGCAGGTTATTATGAAGATTACAAAGGAGGGGCCAAAGTCAAGGACTACAAGCTACCCCTATATATCGACAGCCAGGGAGACACCATCGCCAAGACAGACCTCGTCCGCCGCAAGTGGCTGGAAAACGACTTCTACGGAGCGATCTACAGCGCTAACTACCGGGGAGAGCGCTTGCAGTTTTCCGCCGGAGCCGCCATCAACCGTTATGACGGCGACCATTTCGGACGTGTCATCTGGGCAAAGCAATCGAACAACCTTCCCGTACCGGACTACGAATATTATCGTAACACGGGCGACAAACTGGATTATAATATGTATGCCAAGGCCAATTACCAGCTCCATCCCAATCTGAACGGTTATCTGGACATGCAGTACCGGGGTATCCACTACACGATCGAAGGCAGCGACGACAAAGCCGGCGACCACGTGAATGTCGACAAGCACTGGAACTTCTTCAACCCCAAAGCGGGCATTAACTTCCAAAAGGGTGGCCACAACGCTTTCGTCTCTTTCTCGGTAGCCAACCGCGAACCGAACCGCGACAACTTCACCGAAGCCGGCCGAGACGAACGCCCACAGCACGAGACGCTCTACGATTATGAAGCCGGCTACGGTTTCGGAAACTCCCGCTTCCGCATCGGCGCCAACCTTTACTTCATGGACTACAGCAACCAGCTGATCCTGACCGGCAAGATCAGTGAAATCGGCGAAGCCTCACTTCCAACATAAAGGACAGCTACCGGATGGGGATAGAACTCACGGGAGGTGTGGAAATCACCCGTTGGCTGGACTGGAGCGGAAACCTAACATTAAGCCGGAACAAGATCAAGAACTTCACAGAAAGCATCGAGGTCTACGACGCCGACTGGAACTTCCTGCGCGAGGACCACAACGAATTAGGGACGACCGACATCGCCTTTTCACCGGACATTATCGCCAACAGCATGTCAATTTCAGTTGGAAACAATTCAGTGCGAGCTTCAACTCCCAGTTTGTCGGCCGCCAATATATCGACAATACCTCTTGCAAAGACCGTTCCATCGATCCCTATTTCGTCAGCAATCTACGCGTCGGTTATGTTTTCAAACCAAAGTTCATGAAAGAAATAGCCCTCGATGTCACGGTCAACAACCTGTTCAACGAACAGTATGAAACCAACGCCTGGGTCTACTCGGCAATCGTTGGCGGCGAACGCTATAAAGAGGACGGCTATTTCACCCAGGCAGGAACAAACGCAATGGCACGAGTCACATTCAGGTTCTAACACACATTATAATCATGCAACTATTGGAATATTTCGGAGTATTGACCGGGTTGCTTTATCTGTTCCTGGAGATCAGGCAGCACCGGGCCATGTGGGTGGTAGGTTTCCTCACTTCCCTCGTCTATGTCTTTGTCTTCTTCTTTTCGAAGATATACGCGGATATGGGATTGAACATATACTATGTAGCCATCAGCATATACGGCTTCTGGCAGTGGACACGCAGACGTGAGGTCGAAACGGCCCAGAACGGAGAAGCCGCCCCCTCCCAGGAAGCGATCCTCTACCGTAACATGACGCCCCTCCTTTTCGCCGGGATCTGTTCCGCCATCCTCGCCCTGTTCGCGTTGCTCTATTACTTCTTGCATTATTTCACCGATTCGCCGATACCGGCAGGCGATGCTTTTACCACTGCCGTCGGAATCGTCGCCACCTGGATGCTGGCCCGCCGGATCATCGAGCACTGGATATTCTGGATCATCGTCAACTGCGTGTCCGTCTATCTTTATTACCTGCGTGGTCTCTATCCCACAATGTTTCTCTATATTTGCTACGCCATTCTGGCGGCAGTCGGATTATATACTTGGAAAAAGAAAGGAATAAGAACACATGATAGCACCTTATAATTGCGTAGTCGTGGCAAACGGCAGTTTTCCGCAAACAGCTTTACCGCTCCGTCTTTTGCACGAAGCTTCCGTCGTCATCGCCTGTGACGGGGCCATCGAGGCATTGGACAAAGCAGGCATCACCCCGGCAGCCATCGTCGGCGATCTGGACAGCATCCCGTCCTGCTTCCGCGAGCGCTACGCCGACCGCATTCATATCGTGGAGGACCAGGAAATAAACGACCTGACGAAATCCGTCCGTTTCGCCCACCGATCCGGGGAGCAGGAAGTCCTGATCTTAGGGGCTACCGGGCTGCGCGAAGACCATACGTTAGGCAATATCTCGTTGCTGATGGACTACGCTCCGCTGTTCCGCCGGATAGAAATGCTTTCGGACTATGGGATTTTCACCCCTCTCCGGCAAACGACGACGCTGGCAAGCGATCCCGGTACCCAAGTGTCTCTTTTCTCACTCGCCCCTTCCGGCACGATTTCCACCACCGGACTACGCTGGCCCATCCGCGACCGCCGGCTGACAGCCTGGTGGCAAGTACATTGAACGAAGCGACGGGCGACAATTTCACCGTCACCCTCTCACCGGAGGCCCGTGTCATTGTCTACCGTACTTTCTAAATAAAAAGTCCCGAAGGGAAATCTTGCGATCAGCCTTCGGGACAAAATACACCCTCAATTTTACAACTTAGTATTTATTCAAGCCTCACGGCTGTTTAATAATAATGCTATTCAACCACCTGTCAGGCAGGCAACTTATTCAATTGAGAAGCTTTCCATTCAGGAAAACCATCAATGTTGTCATACATGTGGAACTGCAACTTGTCATCCGCCACCCTTTTCAACTCCGTTTTAGGAGCCAGTGGCAAACACATGTCATCCACAGCAAACAGTGCTTTCAACAAAACCACATCGTACCCTTCGCGGATTACTTCTTTCTGTAGTATCACCGGCACATTCAATCTGGCCAGATAATAAGCAGAACGTTCATACGCGCACCATGAATCGCCTTCGAGATATAAGTAGACACCATGCTGGTTGTCTATCTCATTCATCAGACTTTTTCGACATCCGCTATACGTTCCATAATCTGAATAATTTAAAATTCTCAATCTTTTATATGCAAACTCTATGTTGCAAAGATATGGGCAAATATGGCAAAGGTTACATTGTGAAAGTCTCAATCTTACTACTCAAAGCTATCAAATAGCTGATTATCGGCCTCTTTCTTACGCAACTCGTCCAAATTGGCCGCAGCTCCCTTCACACCGGCAGCTTTTGCTTGTTCCAGCAGCTTTCCGGCCTCGTCCAGATTCCCTTCCAACAGGTTCAGGACACCACGTGCATGGATAGCTTCGGGGCTATTGCCGGCCTTAGCCAGATAAGTACGGGCCGCATCCAGGTCGTTCTTCGACAATGCGATATTGGCGGCGTTCAGGTTGGCGACAGGGTCGTCACTGTACATGCGGACCGCTATCTCGAACACTTCATTATATTCCTTGCTTCCGATCTCGTAGCTGTTGGCCACCGCGAACATTTCGCTCAAACTCAACTGCTGCGGACGCGTCTTGATAATCTCGCGGCCTTCTTCAACCGTAAAGAACCGCACCTGGTAAGCGACACGGTAGTCGGAACGACGCAACGAAGGATAGATATTCTTCAATACATAACGGTAAGGAACCCCTCCGTCCAAAGCTGCCAGCCTGGCGTCTTTCTTATCCGGATCATCATTGCTGTTGATGATAGCCAGCACAGCCTCACGCGAAGGAACGCTCCGGTCGGCCTCTACTTTTGCTTTCAGGCCTTCCCAATCTTCCGAACCGTTATCCAACGTGAACAGCTCCGGTTTGAAGTCGTGTTTCTTCCGGATATATTCGGAAAGTGCTTTCACACGATTGCCAGCCAGGACCGTATTGGACTTGTAGCTGCCTTCAGGCGATGCAAAACCTTTCAGAATAATGCCTTCGAGTGTGATGTTCTTATCGTTTACAACCGTACTGATCGTATTGTCGATCTTCGCCAGTTCCACCGCATTGTTACGGAAATCCGGCAGGATCGCATATTTACCCACCTGGAAGTCCAGATAAGCAGTCCCTACCTCAGCACGATGTTTTACCGTTTCCGCTTCCGGAGAGATATAAGCCAGGGTAGGCTGCACCTCATACCGCTTGTCGGGACGGGTCAGAACCTTGTCGGCTATCACAAGCGGCGCACCCTGTTCCTCTTTTCCACAACCGCACATATTCGGGACCAGCACGAAACGGGCGTCTTTCATCCACGATTCAAACGGGATTACCGTTTTATAATTGATGACGCTTTCATTCTTCCCGGCCTGAACGACCAAAAAGCGGGGTTCATCCTGCAAGTTATTCAAAGCGATCTCGCGGTCATACACTTTCTGGCTGATCCGTCCGTTCAGCAGGATGGAAGGTAACCCTTCCTTCTGTGAAGCCGATTCCAAAACCGGTGTCAGGGAGAGGTTCTCGCGAGATTTGATCTGACTGCCGTCGACCGTGATCACGGCGTCGATCACCAATTCGTTTCCTTTTTGTTTCAGTTCGTTACAAACCACTTTTACCGGGGCCTGAGCCAGGATAGCCGGCGAAACGACAGCCAGCAGAGCTGCTGCCATATATATTTTCATTGTTTTCTTCATAGCTCCGATTATTTAATAAAGTAAATAATAGAAAGAGCAGCCTTCGTCACCCCGAAATAGTCTTTCGTTTCGCTCTTCTGAACCGTGCCGCATGATGCGCACGGATATTTATCATAGTCCAGATGCGCCCATCCGATACCGATCACAGCCTCCATACTCCAACGGTTGCTCAGCAGCCACTGATAGCCATAGGACAGGCCGGCTCCGTAGAGGTTGCCCTGATAACGGTAATTCTCCATATTTTTACTCAAGAACTTGATCCCGCCGACATTATAATCGGCATAATGGGCATGCACTCCGAGAAAATGACCGTTAAACTTCTCACATAACCAATAACGTGCTTCCGGCTGAACCATCCAATGCTTCCAACGCATGTCGTCGCCAAACTTCCATCCGTTGTAGTTACCGGACAAGTCCAGTGTCCACTTCTTGCTCAATCCCATCTCAACCCCTAAGTTGATCGTTGCAGTCGCGTCGTACAGCAAATTTGACTTTACCGCAAACTTCTGCCCATAGACGTTCGTCATCCCGGCCAGAAGCAAAAAGAGGAAAAGTACTTTTTTCATACACTTCATTTTTAATTATCTTTTGTTTTTCTATCGCATATTAAACAACAAAGGAGATAAAACTGTTTATTCCGATACAAAAATAGAATAAGTCTTTACCACGCGCGGTAGGTGCACGTTTCAAGTTTCACAGGCAAAGCTACCAAGAACGGACCGTATGATATAAATACCAACGAAAAAAGGACAGGACGATAGAAATACCGATTAACACACGGAAATATTATCATATCGATGACTTCATCATACAAGCTTCACTATAAAAAGAATCAAGAAGACAAAAAGCATCCCAAAACTATAAGCAGAATTAAAACTTTTCCGTATATTCGCAAAAGTTTGAAGTATGATTAAAACGAAAGAGAGGTTTTTATGAGGATTATTAGCAGTCGTGAATTTAATGACAATCAAAAATTGTACTTTGACTTGGCGGATCAGAATGAACAAATTATTGTTCAAAGAGGAAAAGACAAGGCTTATATGCTTATCCCCATTACCGAGTCAGACAGGCTGTCGACAAACCCTGCCCTGATAAATAAGATCAAAGATGCCGAAAGAGCCATCCGCGAAGGAAAGACGACAAAAATCAATGATATTGACAATATATGGGAAAGTATTCTATAGAAATAGAAAACGAAGCAAAAAAAGAACTAGCAGCCCATTACAAATCAGGAGACCGGAAAACGATCAAACGAATCGAGAGGATATTTAAGGAGTTAGCAGAAACACCTTATGATGGCATAGGCTCCCCCGAACCCCTTAAATATGAACTTTCCGGATATTGGTCAAGACAAATAGATAAAAAAGACAGGCTTATCTATAAAGTAAAAGAAGAAACCATAACTATCTACATTGTCTCCGCCATAGGTCATTATGGCGACAAATAGAAAAATTGCAGTTCATTTCTCCGATTCCCTCTCGAAACGCGCCCATTTGAGTTTTTTATTGACGACCTCCGAAGTGCGGACATGCATGCCCTTTACGAAAATGGATTCGGCTCGGATTTCGTTGATGCGATCTACACGGCGGTATTTGGCGGAGATACCGAAAGTGCAAAAATCGTTCAGGCAGACATCGTAACCGTCTTTCAACCGATCTATGATATAGTCTTCCATCAGCATCCACGAACGCGCCAGTTCCGAACGGAGGGAAGACGAACCGTGCGATATTTCTTCAAACATCCGCTCTTTGTTTATTGTGCCGCGGCTGACTACTTTGGGATAAAAAACCGTTACTTTCTCGCTGTCCTCATTCAGGTTATCATAAATGGGGACAAATCTGTATTGTATACTCATACTATATTATTTTTATAAATGATTATCATGCTTCACATCGACACCTTTCAACTCAACCACCTGAGTATTTACCTATTATCAGGTGTCGATATTGGTGTCGATGCAGATGTCGATGTACTCACCCGACCGGCACATCGGCACCCGGTTCTTCTGTTTCCGGTATGACATAATAGTATTTCCGGTCTTTTTTCATCTTCTTCCGTACATTATATTTTTGCATTAATTGTCCGAACAACCTCAGCTTTGTTTCCGTAAGGTCTATTTTGCTCTGTTTGCTGATTGTCATCAATATTTCGGGTGCTGACAACGGCTCACAACCCTCCTCTTCCTCCGGAATACGGAAATAATGGAGGAACAACTCTTCCAACAAAGGCCGCTTTTCGAACATCCGGTTATTCCGGTTCAAAAGCACCTCCTCTTCCGGGGTAAACCAATAACGTTCACCTTCCCTCAAGGCACCGACCGCCTGGGCATAGAGTTGGGGATAATCGATAGGTTCTATCCTGATCATTCCCTTCACCTCCACCCCGATGAAACGGCGGCTACCGGTAGTATCGGTCAGTAAAGCAAACGTATTGGAGGTGGCGATAAACGAAGCGAACCGCCTCATCTCCTCTATGCTCTCGCCATAGGGCTTGCGCAATGTGACTTTCGCCTTTTGGAGCAGGTTTTTCAAATAAGGCTGGCGGGAAGCGGGTATCGAGTCGAACTCATCCAAATTGATCAGTGCGAAGCGGCTCAACGCCATTTCCGCATCCTTCCGGCTTCCCAAATCAATCCCATCGACAAAATAAGGCCGCAGCTCGGGTGGCAAAAGACCCTGACAGAAAGTGCTCTTGCGACACCCTTGTGGTCCGACCAGCAGAGGGGACGTGCTGTTGGCATGTTCCCGGTCCATCTGCAACCAATGTGCCACCATACTGAGGAACCAAATATAAAAGAAATTCCTCCACTCCTCGTTTTCACAGGGCACACAATCGGCAAGGGTACGGATGCGGTCCTGCCCGTCCCAATGCGGCAGGTCGAAAAGGAACTCCTCGACCGGCCAGTAATGGGAGACACGCCGGGAGTCCACGTAACGCTGTACATCATATTCGATTGCCGACACGCCTCCAACTGCGCTTCGAAACAGATGCTCTTGACCGTCTCGGCCGTCACCGGGCGATAGTCGGTGAACAGCGAATGTCGTTCGCGATACTCCTTACATCCCTTCATCCGGTTGAACCGCAACTCATAACGCCTCGTCATAAACTCTTCCATCTGCATCGCCACCAGCATCCGCCGGGGCATACAAGGCCGCACACTGCAACGTTTTTCTTTCCTGTAGACGTTCCCGAACGTCGCCCTCAACTCCATCTCCTGCTCCCTTCCGAACGGGTGTATCAGGCAAAACGGACGGCATCTTCTTCCGGGATAGCGGATTGCCGGCATTTACGCGCCAGATGTACTACGAACTTTTTCCGTTCTTCATCACCGCCATCTTCCGGCCCGACCTGCCGGAAGGTGTCGGCAAGGCAGGTTTCATAGAGGAGCGATATGCGTTTGTAACGCTCATAGCCGGGCGCCATGCGCAACAAAGGGTCCGGCTCGGCATCGTGCGCCTCGCGTGTTGTCACCGGAGCGGGCATCTGCAAAGGTTGTTCCTGGCGGATCGGCAAAGCATCCGGATTATAATACAACTCCGAATCATACGACACACGGCATCCTTGTTCCGGAACCGGAAAGCTTCTTCTTTCCGTCCGACGGGCAACTGGAGCTGTACCTCATAATAGCGGCTGGCACGTAGGTAGGCATGGGCATGGAAAAGGCGCATACGCTCCTCCGTCTCCGGCACGGAACCGTCGGGCAAGGTAAAGGGGACCAAGACTTTGACACTCCTTCCACTCGATCCGATAAACGAGGCAAGCGTTTGCGGAAAGCCCGCCGCACGATCCCGTATGGCAGCCGCCTCCGCACGACCGATCAGATTGCCGATACTAAGCAACACCAATCCGGTATAGGTGACCACACCGATCCTCTCATCCTCCCGCTTCAGCGTAACGCCAAACAAAACTACAGGTATCTTTTCTGCTGCAAGGCTTTTTATCCCGGGAGTCAGATAAGGAATGTTCTGCCGCAATGTGGTCACCGGCTTCCGGCTATTTTCCGTTTTCATGGCGTTCAGGACAATGCTTAGTTCAAGGTTACGGAAAGCCGCCAGGTCACCGCGAAGTTGCGTTATTTTCATATTAGCATTAGTTTTTAAATTTCCGGCAAGATAAGGTTTATATTTCGGATATCTATTGTTTTTCAATTATTTTATACATAGACTAACACAAAACACACCGGGAACTAACTCGAACCATGCCATAAACTAATCCGGGACATACAGGAAAGTTGGGATAGGTAGTACTATGTATAAGGTATAGGTAGTACTATGAATTGCTAATAGGTAGTACTACCTATCGGTATTATGTCGTACTATCTATAGAGAGTATGTAATATACTATGAATTAGTTTGTGGCATGGTTTGAGTTAGTTTGTGGGAAGATTCGGGATAGTTTGCGGGGAGATAGAGGTTTAAACTGCTGAAAAACGGGGGGGGGATGGATATGCGAAAAACGGAAAAGGTGTCGATGTGGTGTCGATCTTTGTTTTTAGGTCGACACCTGTTAACTTATCGATTATAAAGGATTTACACTGAAAGGTGTCGAGGTGTCGGTGGTATGGATGTTTTTTACGACGGTGTATCAAATTGATATTTCCAGATGCGGATGACACGGATATCGCAGATTTATTTTATTGATAATATCCGTGTCATCCGCATCTCCATAAATACCGATATTGGCACACCCCCATCAAAAATCAAGGGCTATGCCGAAACAGCCTTGTCTCCACACGCTTGGCGCGGGAACAAAGCTGTTTCGGCATAGCCCTTGAAAGACAAATAATCGCTTTGGTAATTAATTGAAGCCGAAATTGATCTCGCCTCCAGACTGAATATTTTCTATCACTATATTTAAAGAACCTGTAGCCGGAACACTCTGTATCAATGCAGATGCTTCATACATATTACCGACTTGAAAACCATTTTGGGGTTTCAGGGTTACGCTACCGGAGGAATACTCTTTAGGATCACCTTCAAGTACAGGCTCACCTGTAATCTCCTCATCTACTGCTGTCCAAGCATCTTGGTTACAGAGCAATACGCCTGTAGCAGCCTGTCCCCATCCACCTCCTCCACCAAATGTCAAAACTTCACCATCCTTGACGTCACCCTTATTAATTTTCTTAACTAACGCAAGGCCTTTATCATTCACAAACATCGCATTATCTAATGTTCCCATTTGCGAAACCGAATACTCAGCCTTCTGAAGCTCACCTGACAAACTTATTGTCAAATCATCTTTGGTATATGTATAAAATTTAAACAAATAAGTTGTACTGATCTCATCTGCCAACGGTTTAAACACACTACCATCAAGTTGTTGGCCAACTACTACAGACAAAGGGTCCAATTCACTTTTGATACGTATATCATCTACTGTCAGCTCTATGTTATCCAATAAATAACCACTATACGTAGTCTGCCTGGTAACCTTCAATGCGTTATCAACCTTAATAGCTTTTACTTTTGAGTCACCAGAAATTGTTACAGGATGTCCAAAATAAGTATAAAGATAGTTATTATAGTCATCTTTTTGTTGCAAGTCGCTATTAGTTACATCCTCGTTACGTACATGCGTCCCTGTCAATTGATCAATTTCTGTATTAGTAAGTACTCCATTTGCATTAGGGAAACCCTCATACACATATTCTCCACCTTTCAATTGTCTCGGAATATCCACCCGCACTTTCAGTTCCACCCGTGCAGCCAACTGTGTTAACGGGATCTGGATTGGAGAAGCGACTGTCGTCGCATTAAATGTTGCGGATTTGTTACCGACTTTCACCAACTGGTTAGCTTTATCTGCAAATGCAGTTTGATATGAATCGCCACCTTCAATAATCTCCTTCAATTCATCCAGAGATTGACAAGATTTATAAGCTTCATTAGACTCTGTCGGATTAGCTACGACCCAAAAGTCATAAGTGCCATAATCCAAACCTGTTAAAGTGACTTTATAACCTTTTTTATACGTCTGGCTTCCTCCATTTGGAGCGGGGTCATCTACATATTCATTCTCAGTTTCCGATAAAACATCGCCGGAAAAATACTGAGACGTAATATATTTTTTATTTTCACCGAACACGAATATCCAGCAATCCTCTACATTCAATTCTTCCTCTGTCGCATACACATATCCTTCGTTTGTTGCAGCAGCTTTTGTGATGACGGAAGAGGGGGATAGTTCGATGACGAGATCGCCTTTGCCGGAAACGCCCGGCTCGTCTATTATTTTTTCTTCAGTACATGCTGCAAAGATGAACAATGCAGATATAGCTGTCAGGAATATATTTTTCGTTTTCATAATTGTGTGTATTTTACCTGTCGATACTTTCATTTTTATACTCTCCTATTTAATCACAATACAACTTCCGGGATGGTATTATGAACCCAGTCTTTCGTATAGAATTCGATTGTGGAATCTCCCCATTTTGGAGTGATCGTCCAATGCACTTTTATGTCGTAGAGGTAGCCGCCTTTGATACCGGTATGGGCAACATTATTAGTCACATTATCTCCACCTGCCGGATTGATCGGATATGTCTTTTCAAAAGTTCTGCCGTCAACTGTGAACTTCACGTACAAGGCTGTATTCGTTTCAGAATCCTGTCCGTATTGGTTAGCATAGCCATAGGCTGTCCCAATCTTTTTCCAAGAATTGTCCTCACCAGTACTTATTTTCATCACAGACTCAACAATGTTTCCAGAGGCATATTCCCCGAAAATCTTGCCATCCTGTTGCAAGTTCACGAATCTAGCTTCCTCAAAAGTAACAACCGGATTATTCTCAAAGTCTTCAAGTGTCACACTAAACTCGGAAAAGTCAAGACGGGCTGCGATTTGGGAGACTGTTACAAGGATTGTGTTAGGATTCTGTTCTGCTTCGCTCGGAGAAACATAATGCGTTGTCACATCTTTTCCATCTCCAAAAACAATATCTTTAGTACCATATTTGATTAGATTCGTTGCAGATAGACAGCCTGAAACTGTTTTATTCAACTCTGTTACTGAAGATCCGAAAGTGATACCATCCAAAAATTGTCCGGCGTTTACAACAACGTGGACAGCCAATGTACGTCCTGCTTTGTATTTGGTCACAAACTTCAAATCTGCCAAAGGATTAGTCGTAGTCTCGGAAGCACCTTTTGCGACAAGGGTTGCTTCCAGATTATCCGCTTTCAAGATTTCTATCAGTTTTCCTTCTTCATATAAAAATATAGAAACGTCAGACATATGTCTTTCAGCTTCACTTGCTTCCAAATCACCACTCGGCTCAACGACTGTGGTTTTTGTAGCCATATCCTTAAAAGCGACACCGAAGTCCAATACTGTATAAGCTTCTGTGGCTTCTTCAATACCCTTCTCTACATCGTTCATGATAGCATCATCTTCCATGGAGCAGGAAAAACCGGCAAGAACTAATATTGCTGCGAAAAATATATTCTTAATTTTCATAACCCTATGTATTTTCTCATTTAACTTACGATGCAAATGTACGGGGATTGCCGACAGGGGGCGATAGGCGAAACTTTCAAGATTAAGTGGTAAAAATACCAAAAGGCAAATTGAGAGGTACACCCTTTAATTGCGATAGAAACGGCTACAGGACAGGATAATTGGCCACTTCTCACTCTTTTGCAGCCTCGTGCCAAGCACGGAAGCAAGTACATTTTGGCATACCGCCCCAAAGAGAAGTTATAGCATGGGTAAGTTGTGCTGGTGGGCTTACCGGTATATGTTGCTCCACAGTGAATAAGATTCTTTTATAGACAAAAAATAAGGGGGCGTTTTGAGACGTCCCCTCTGATTATTGCGAATCGATGATTTTATTAATTCGTATCTTCTTCTGTTTGCTCGACCACATTCCACGGTGCCACTTCAATACTGAAGTTAATACAAGCATTTTCCAAGATTTCATCCGGATTCGGCTGCCTTCACCGGTGATAGTTGCCGAGATCTTGAAGAACTTGTTGCTTGCGACGTTGCCGACATCACCGACCAACTTCAAAGGAATATGGAAGTATCTTGTTCCTTTACTTTGATTTCCATCATAATAGTTGCCGGCAATAATCAAACGTGTCTGGTAGGCACCATCACCCTCTCCTTTCGCATAAGTTCCATCACCATTAGCAGTGAATGGAATGCCCTTAATGCTTTCCGGGCTATTTGCATTGATATATTTGTCGAAATTCCAATTCGTCAAAGGCTCTCCTGCCGTAGTCAGTGACTTGTCGGAATATGAGGCCTTCAATTCTTCATCTACAGTACTATTTGCAATCAAAAACTGAAGTTCATCAAACGACTCAGGAGCACCTCTGTAGAAAGCGGCTTCCGTATTTTCTTCGCCCATAACCGATGCGTTAGCACGGACATTAGCCAAGAACACAGACGTAACATCAAATTTTATCGTTTTACCTGCAGATTCCAAAGCGCTGAAATCCGCACTCAAAGAAACCAATTGTACACGTGCGATGGAGCGGGTCATCGTTACTTTAGTTACCCCTGTTGTCGGATCATCTCCCTTATGGTCATCCTTTCCTGTTGCTTGTTCCGATGTACAAGAAGAATCACCATTATACCAATTCATGAAATGTTCCGTATCGGAAGAAGGCTTTAAACCTCCAACAGTCAACTCAGAGCTGTGCATTGGCAAATAAGAATTCCCTACTTTTTCAGCATTCAAAGACGTGATATCTTGTGTTGTCTTTCCCTTCAAATCCGCTAACTTGGTGACATCATTATAATACTCCGTATTGGCCAACAAAACAACTTTAAAGGTTGTAGAAGAATTTCCTCCATCTGTAGCTGGTTTTGCCACTTTCACATGGATGGCCTTGATCGAGGTGATGGACTTATCTTCGTCTTCTCCGGCAACATTATAGTCTTCGCCTTCTTCACCGGAACCCTCCAAACTGACATGCTTGCTGATCACATATTTATTGTCAGTACTTGTGTCAAACACATAAGCCGTCAAAGACTGGATCTTGGCTTCTTTGCCGTTGCCGGCATCATCATCACCTGCGGCCGATGCCTTCGTCATGACATCGGTTGTGGAGGCGAAAGAGAGGTAGGCGTCTACTTCCTGCGGGCCGGATATTCCGTCATCGTCTTTTGAGCAGGATGCCATTGTGCAAACTGCCAAAGAGGCTAAAAATAAATTTCTTAATTTCATAATTGTAATACGTTTAATTTGTTCTACTTTAAATATTTACCCTATGTGTTGCCATCATCAGATTTCAACATCCTGACTCACTTGCCCCCAATTAACCACTTCGACTTGTACATCCAGGTCTCCGGTAGTCGGCCGTGGCGGAATCGGTATATTGGGATCTTTTTCGTGGTCGCCGTCGAAGCTGGTATCTCCGAAGGTGACATTCAGGCGATATACATAGTTGCGTTTAACGTAGTGTGATTATATCCTCTGTCCAGACCGTTCCGGTTGATCACGGCGGTGAATATTTTCGTTTCCGCTTCATACGTGTCCGTTTCAAGCAAAGTTGCTCTGACCTGTATTTCTGTCGGAGCTTCAGAGCCATCGTTTTCCATCACGTAGTGCACGTAAGGTGTGTCGTTTATCGGAGAGCCGTTAGCGATATCGCGGTTCAACGCTGTCGCACCGCTGTTGCCAAGATGTCCGGTTGCCATCACCACTCCCCAATAATCACGGCTGAAAAAACGGGAAGCCGTGCTCTGGTTCAGTATCGTTACTTCTTCCACTCTCACCGTGCGGTTACGCAGGAGTGTTTTTGTAAAATCAGTCTTGACATTGACCAAGTCAAGACGGGCGGCAAGACGGGTGATTTCGACTGGTTCGGCGATACCGTTGATGTTCTCACTGCCCATCGATGCATATCCCAGATAATTGTCTCCCTTGACAAGGGGCGCTTGGGTCGTAATGACCGGACTGCTCATGACCAGGTTGCTCTGAGACTGGTCGGCAAGTTGCGCCAGCTTGGATTCGAAATCGGAATAGCTCGTAACACCGGCAAGCGAATTTTCCGGCGTATTGGAAACGATCACGATCTGTGCCCTCATGGTCATAGCAGGCACGTTCAGGATAGAGGCCTCGCCTTCCGAGTTGGTTGCCTGCCAGCCGTAGCCGATAAGCTGTGCACCACTTTCGTCGAAAACGAGCACCGAAAGGTTATTTACTTTGGCCTCTCCGGCCAACTCATTCTCATCATTCGGGTGAAACCCTTTCGTTACGGCCGACCCCGCCGCCTTGACCGCAATGCTCAACGAAGCATCCGCATCCTTCCCCTTAAATGATTCATCATCCTTGGAGCAGGCAGTACAGCATAGGAGTACTGCCAGGGTCGAGAGGAATATGTTTGATAGTTTCATAATCATAATGTTTATTTACCAATTTGGAATTTTTGCAACACAACGGACATATCCTTCACCTTCTCCACCTACAAGAGAATTAGTTTCTACATCAAATAAACCATCCGTTGTCCAATATTTTTTATTTTTAAGAGGATTGTATGCTTCCAACTCAATAATCTTCTTTAATTCTGCACTTGAAGGTAAATAAGTAAAAAGTCCTCCAATATTGATTTGTGAAGGATTTTTACTTCCATCTGGACTTGCAGCACACAATCTATCTGCTTTCCTCAAAGTGTTAGTTCTATTAATATATTGCTTTCGTCCCTGAGGAGCATAATCTCCATCCAAAGTACCAAGCTCCAAATACATCCCATCTAAACGACGGGCATACACAGCCCCTCTTTTATTTGGATCTGGCTCATCCGTCAGTAACAATAATGGCATCTCTTTGACTATCAACTCAGAAGTCTCATTTATTCCATTTGCTGTAAACGTAATTGTAAATTTACGAGTATTATAAACCTTACCATTACGAACATCATCTCTTTTTGACAAGTTAGGAGCAGAGTCATAATCTTTAGTAAAATCTCCACTACTATAAGGCCGATACCCAATTATTCCACCCTCAGTTGGAGCCAATGCATATTCACTAAGTTTATTTGCACCAATATTATAAGAGGTTGCAGAACCAGACTCCCAATTTCCATCAGTTTTTGATAATATATTATCATATCAGAAGAACTAAAGTTTGTTGTTGTCATAGATATACCACTTCCTGTAGCATTCGCCACATAAAACGGAACATAACCAAAACCCTGCGGATATCCATCAATTACCAACTCTCCTTCCGGCAGGAAAGTCGCCTCATCCAATTTTGCATGTACACGCCATTCATGTTTCAGCTCACCATATCCGGCTTCTTGGCTGAAATCCAATGTCACTATATAACTTTTATTTCTACAGATATTAAAGTCTGAAGTAATATCTTCACCCAAAAAGAAACGATAATTAATATCACCGGCATCAACTATTGTTGAAGAAGAAGTCTGGCTTTTCACAATCGAATACTTACCCTTTACTTCAATGTAAGTACAAGCCAGATCATCCCATTTCTTAAACCAAGTATCATAATCTACCGCATCTGCATTTTCAGGCACGTCTATACCCGGACTTTTATAAGCGGCTCCCTTTTCATTGGGATAAACACCTTGTTTATTTTCATACATATAAAAGAAAGAACCTCCATTGCTTTGGACCTCATCAATATCAAACTCAATCTCAGCAGCAGCTGTTTGCTCCGGTTTCAACTTACTGTCACCTTCACCAGAAAATGGCATAAGAGTATAGACACTCGGTAACTTACGGACTTTTACGCTATGTATATTCAGATAGACCTTATCCATATCCGGCAAATTTTTCGTAATCCTGAATGTCACCTTTGAATAAGGTGGTACGACCCGTGCACAATAAGAAGCGCCATCCGTTGTTACATTGACACCTGTATTTATTCCTTTTTCGTACATTTCACTACTCTTAGACGCATCTGTTCCCTCAGCAACAAATCCCAACATCATCTCTTTACCTGTCGGTCCCAGACTTGCTTGAAATTGTGCGGCCAACAAATCCGCTTCTGTGGCATATCCGGCTGCTACACTTTGGGAGCCGGTGTTCGTCAATACATACATCTTATGCTGACCCGTTTTCGTTGAAAATTCCACTGTCCGTTGATCAGTGTCATCGTCCCATCTTTTCCAATAAGCAACAGTTCCATTCTTCCCATCCTTATCATACACAAGTACTGCCAAATCATTGATTTGGCCGAAGGTATCACCATTATCTAAGGATTTCGTTTCCACCACCGGGACTTCGGGGGTGCCGATATTCAGTTTCAAGGTTACCGGCAGGCCTTCGGGGACATCCGGGCCGTTGTTGCCTTTATCGAAATCTTCGTTGGTACACGAAGCGACTGTCAGCACACACCAGAGGAGGGCAGCCAGCTTTATTATATTTTTGTGTAACATACTCATTCGTTTTTATATATTAGCATTCGTTTCTTATTACCATTCAATATCATCATCGACAACACCCCAAGGAGTCACTTTGATCCTTGCGCCTAAGAAGGCCCCGTCTTCACCCCATGCGAATAGTACCAATGTGCGCTGGAACGGATGGATTTCGATCGGGCCGGTCGTGCCGTCGTCGAAAGTTCCTTCCTTCACTTCGTAGCGGTCGTTGCCGACCTGTATGCTTCCGGTCATATTCTGGCCCAAGTAGAGCGACTGCGGACCTGTCGTTTCCCATTCGGAGCCTTTCCAGTCGGCTTCGGGATTGTAATAGACACTGTCGCCGGTCAACTCGCCCTTATAGTCGATCGTGTTCAAGGTACGGTCCATATAGAAGTCGCATTCGTCGGTCGCACGCAGCCCTCTTGCCGTCAGGGCATATTGAAGGTTAAGGGTTCTCATCTCGACCGTTCCGGTTTTGGGTTCGAGCACGATTTCCTGGTTCCCGCCAGCCACACCGTTCCCGCGTACCGTCACATCGATATCGCCGAAAAAGATGCTGTCAGGAGACTGTGCGATCTCATCTTCACTCCTCAGAGAAACGGCGAAGTCTTCGGCCTTGGTGGCCTCGTTTACGTCCTGATGTCCTTTGAGGTTTCCCCATGCGATCAGGTGCAGTTTCGAACTTTCGGGATAGTTCAACTCGATGGTTTCTTTACCTCTGATAAAGGCATCGTTGAGATCGCGCGTGTCAAGCAGCTTCGAATTGTTATCGTAGATAAAGAGCTTAGCTTCCGAAACAACGCTCAAAGCCGTGATATCATCACCTTTGTGGTTCACTACCTTTAGTGTCAGCTTATAGCACTCGTCCAAGTCTTCCTTGATACAGCCGGTGGCCAAGACCGTCACCGCGACAAGTGCCAGAAATAATACCTTTTTTGTCAATATTGATTTCATAACGTTCTGTTTTTTATTCTCATTCATTTTACCCTATATGTATTAGTCCAATTCTTCATTCTGGTTAATGACCTCCCAACTTGCTACTTCGACCGCCACATTCATACAAGCTTCAGTCACCGGATCATACGGCCGGTCGGAACCGCTGCTATTAATAGACAGAGAGATATTGTAGCGATAATTGCGTTTCACAAAGTTGTGTTTAGGAGCACCGTCACCTTCTGTCAGTGTATATCCCCTATTTGGATCATTAACTGAAATTGTATAGAAACGATCTTTTTCTACTTTGCCGGTATTATCAGTATAAGTACCTTTCAGCACCAACAAGGTACGTTGACCAACCGGCGTTTCTTTTAGATTTTCATACACATAGAAAGAAGCTACCGCCCGTTTATCATTCTCTGTCTCCAAGGCAGCATCTTCCGTTATATTTATATTAATAGTTTCCGGAGTCCATGCGAGAAAATCAGCCTTTCCACCATCCTCAGTTATTTTATACTCTCCATTCCAATTATCTTCGAAGCAGTCACCATACCACCACAATTTCTCACCGGAAGGAGCAGCATTCGCCTCAACCCAGTTATTAGGATCTTCTTTTTTGATGCTATGTGAGAGTAGCCTTTCACATTAGCCATAAAGACTTCTTCAAGTTGAAAAGTCGCTCCGGTATTCGTAGTTGAAATCTTAACGGATTTCAAGTTGACTTGGGCAACATGGCGATACAATTCAATCGTGCCTCCTTTGATTTCATTAGGAGAATGATTGCTCACAAAACTATCAGCATCTCCAAAAATATTATGTGTATCGATAGTTAAATCTGTCTCTATCACCTTACTGCTCATAGAAAGTCCGCCATCCAACGTTTCAGACTTCAAAGAATGAGTATATTCCAACACTTGACTAAGTTTTTTCCCCTCAAATGCTTTTGGATCAATACTTGAGTTAGCCAAAACAACAATCGTCGCTGAACCAGCTTCAACCGCTATATCGTGGACAAGGGTAGTTTCATTAGCTCGGCGTTGAGTCTGATACATAGCATTATCTCCTGTACCGGAAAAGACAAGCACATCCAATGTATGGATTTTATTTTCTTTTTCTTCTTCTTCTGTAACAGCAATTCCAGCTGCTTTTGTACGGCCATCCCCATACACACCTGTAGCCAACGACAACGTCGCATTGGGGGTAAAAACGTGTTCTTCAGGAATGTCTTCATTTGAAGAACAGGCAACAGCTGCTCCTACCACTATACTCAACAAAAAATAATTCCTTAATTTCATAAATATATATATTTTTATTTGTTCCTCTTATTCCCTGCAGTATTACATAGTACAAAAGTATTTCCCTTTGCTTACTCTAAGAATAGGTGCTACTCTCTTTATTAATAGACAAATCTATCACACAAGTGTTTTGATAGGTTTGCATAGGTTTGTGCAACAGATGCCACAAAGACATAAAAATTCCATAATCCCTCATTCTGGCAAGAAGATACTCAAAGCGAGCAAGATTCCCGTATCACCATAAGTAAAAATTATTCCATACAGCCTCATATCTAAAAACAAACTTCTATAAACTAAAAAATCCCCAACCTAATAGGCTGAGGATTTTTTAGTTTATAACGAACGATGATAATTAAATCTCAACATCTTGACTGACTTCACCAAAAGGCACAACTTCAACCACAACATCCAAGAAGGTGTCATCGTACTTAGGACCAACAGGTGTCTTGTAACCTGGGCCTGTAACTGTGATGGTTGTGTTATACTGCAAGTTTCTCATAACACCATGAATTTTGTCATCAGCACGTAAACCAACAAAGTCTGCCGGAACCGTTTCATTTACTTTTCCTGTATTACCAATGGCAAAAGAATAATATCTGTCTTTTTCTTCAATTCTTGAAGCATCAGTATCACCTTCTTTAATACCGTCATAGCTAAAATCGCCCTTAACTACCAACAATGTTTGTATACCATCTTCACCGCTTGTATTTTCATAAGTATAGAATACATTCATTTCTGAAGATACAGGTTTATAAGCTTCATCGACTGAAACAACAGGAAGCCCGCCTTCTAAACTTGGTGAATAAAAACTCTGAACAAGTTTAGCAGAGTATGCATAGCCTTGTTCTTCCATATAATTGAAAATCTTATTCGTTTCATCAACTAATTTCAAATATTCATTGTAAACACTACTAATTTGACCATTGACATAGCTACTAACTACATTAGTTGTTCCCCATGCTGCACCTTCAGCTCCAACCAATTTAGAAGAGTTATGTCCATGTAAGATAAAAATCTCCTTCAATTTCAACGTTGCATTAGGATATTGATAACCATTTGCAACTTCTTCTTTTACCTTAACTTCTTTCAAAACAATTTTAGCGACATTACGATACAACTTTACCGGTTTCTCTCCCGCCTGTGGCAAGTAATTACCATTTTTGTCAGACCCCTCCAATCCATAGCCCAAATAGTTAGTCACATTAGCCTTCAACGTTACTTCATAAGCTTTACTGTTCATTGAAAGGTCACCCATTAACAGAGGGTCAACAGTTTCGGTGAGACTACTATAAGATTCCGTCTCAGCAGCAAGTACATCCTCATAAGTAGTTGTTCCTTCTTCGAATTTAGCCACTTCGGCTTTTGCGTTAGCCAACACCAGCACTGTTTTGTTTCCCGGTGTCAGTTTTGTTTGTTTTACTTCACTTTGACTCAATATATTAGATTCTGCAATTCCTATCTTCTCTAACTTTATACTTTTGTTCCCAGCACCATTAAAAACCAACACTGCCAAATGATTAATTTCATTATCACCTCCTGCTTTCGTCAAAGGTTGATCAAATCTCAAAGCTAAAGTTGTACCATCAGCTTCAACCCCACCCTGGTCCGGAGTCGGCACATCATCATTCGAACAAGAAGCGAACGCACATGCAATCATTGTTGCACACATTAAATTTCTTAGTTTCATATTTTTCAAAATTAAAAAGTTAATAAATTCGTTTATATTATGATCTTTATTTTTCTTACCCTATAGCTTACTGAGTTGTTCGGAGCGACTATTGTGTTTTATGTTGTCCTATACTTCCCATCGGCTAACTACCTTACTATATTTACTGATACCATTTACAATATCATCCTTATCTGTCTCATCGTTTCGGGTTATCGTCTTTCGACATTGCAAAGGTGGGAGAAAAAGTAAGACGCATTAGAGGCGTGACTCTCAAATATAATCGGTAAAACTCTAAGTGACTATTTTGATTTATTTGCACCTATTTTTGAGATATTTTCAGTTTTTATGGTGCTTACATTCTTATTATAGAACAAGAATACGAGAGGAATACAGTGCGACAAATTGTCCGGAAGGACGGAATGTCCAGCCTTAAGCTGGAATTCCGTATTGTGAAGGTGTAACTCCGTATTGCTCGGTAAAGCGTTTACGGAATGTGGCAGTATCGTTGAACCCGACCATTTCAGCAACTTCCTGCACCGAGTATTGCTGGCTGGCAAGCAGTTCGGCAGCTTTTTTCAGCCGTATGTTGCGCGTCAGTTCGAGGATGCTCAGATCTGAGTATTGTTTAATCTTTCGATACAAGGTCGGCAGACTCATATTCAATGAGTCTGCGAGTACTTTTGCCTCAAAAGTAGAGTCATCGAGGTGTTTCTCTATGTTTTTGACAACGGCGTCCATGAACGGATTGGTCGACAGCGTACTTTCTTCATCATGCGAAACTGCAGAAGAATTAGAGAAGTAGCGTTTCATATCCTCGCGCTTCTTCATCAGGCTGTTGATCTTGCTTCGCAGGATTTCCACGTCGAAAGGCTTCGTGATGTATCGTCAGCACCGGCTTCGATACCGGTAATCACATCTTCGCTCTCGACTTTGGCAGTCAACATCACGACAGGTGTCTGCGCCATCTTGGGATCACTCTTGATCTCACGACAGGTCTCGTAACCATCTTTCACCGGCATCATGACGTCGCAAAGGATCAGGTCCGGTTCTTCTTTCAAAGCGACGTCTATCCCGTCCTGACCGTTGCGGGCTTCCAATATCTGGTATTCCTTATTAAAGACATGTTTTAGGAACCAACGTATCTGGTCGCTGTCGTCGATTACAAGGAGTTTCTTGCCGGTTTCCTTCTTTTGCGGAATCACCTGGATCAATTCAGCGATCTCTTCTTTTGGCGGGCATTCAGTTTGACCAGATCAGATTCGGGTTCCACAAACTCGACCCGACGGTCCAACAGATGTTGTTTGCCAAGCGGAATCATGATCGTGTAGGAAGTACCATTTTTATCCGACTCGCTTCGGTACATCCCCCTATCGCATCGGCCATATCCATGATCTGCTTCAAGCCGCGGCGTGTACTTTCATCTTCATCCAGCCCCTCGTCCGTCACAACCAGCGCGCTGTAGGCTTTTCCGTTTTCATTTACAACAGAAATATCGAGCGTCACTTTCCCATAAGCAAACGTATTTTTGAAGGCGTTCGACAGCAACATACGCAGAGCGAACTCCATCTTGCGGCGGTCCATCCAAACCCAAAGGGCGGGTGTCTGCGTGTTGATACGGAAATCGACGTTGTTCATGGCCACCCAATCGACAAAGATATCGCAAATCTGGCGGGCAATCTCGACCATGTCATAACGGGCAATGCGCAAATAGTTAGCGATATCATTCGAACGGCGTGTACCGATCAACTGGTCCGCCAAGTCCTGCATAGCAAGCGTATTACGATAAGCGGAAAGCAACTGGGTAGACATGTCTTTCTCCGGATCATCATTCTGCACCACCAAAGCAAGAGAGCCCAATACCAGAGAAAGCGGGGTACGCATTTCATGGATCGTCTCGATAAAAAAGTTGTCGTTGATACTCTCAGCGTCTTTCAGGCGTTTTTCCGCTTCAGCAAGCTTGTCGGCAGCCTCGCGCTGGATCGTATCGTTTTCCTTAATCTTGGTTACGATGAGCTGCTCCAACTCTTTCTTATTATTATTTAATGTGGAGATCGTCAACTCCAGCTCGTTATTCTTCCGGACTAAGTCACTATTGGCTTGTGCCAAATCGTCATTCTGCTCCCGTAAAGCCCGGTATCTTTCTTCCTGTTGCTCGATTTGCCCTTCCAACAACCTATTCAAGGAATCAAGCTCTTCATTCCGGATATTCATTTCTTCGTTTCGAGCGTTGATTTCCTTATTCAGATTTTCAAGCGCAGCGTTTTCTTTGATAATCCGGTCCGACCGGTCATTCATATTAGAATGTAATTTTCTCACATAAAGAAATAGAGGGACAAAGAAAAGTAGTAGAGCTACCACCACAATTAATGTCTCACTTCCGAATAGTTGTCCGTTTTCATTGGCAGCCAAGATTAATGAAGTACTGAAAAAAAGACCAGTCAACACTCCACTCACCCTCCTGAACAGAGATTTCTTCTTCATATTTATATGCATTTATTATATATCCTTCTATAAGCACAAACTCATCGTCAGCATTGCACTACAAAGATGGCAAAAATATTTTTCTACGAGACATTTAACACTAATTATTTTTCAAAAATATCGTGATAATCATACAATTTTGAATCATATCAGATGTTACAAAAATATGACAGCGTCCAAATTTCATCCGATAGACGCAACTAAAAATAGAGTCTTAAAAAGCTCAGACCCCATCAGAACATGACACAAACACCTACATATTGACACGTTTAACATCTTTTACGCACGTATTATTGTAGAACATAAAAAGACATTTTACTTTTGTAAAAAAATAATGGACAGAGATTCAGACGAGTGCTTATCAATTCCAAATCAGGTATTATAAAACGCTGCTTGTTTCATAGCAAACAATCATTATCATCAATAGTTTATAGTATCGGAAAGTTTTCAAACCAAGTTTCTCTAAATGAGTTGTCCATTAAGAAAAATATTTCATTTGATTTATTTTACCCTCAATTTTTTTATATGCATAGGCGTACATCCGGATTGTTCCGCGTGTGCGCCACTTTTTTTCTTGCCTGTTTTATAACACGTACATAATTATATACGATTTATACATGATATAGAGAGCCATCACATTATGAACATTCAGAAAATCTATCAACTTAGGCAATCGTCCATCTCAAAGCGAGAACTGACAGTTTCACCACCTCACCTGATACATTTACCCGCAAAATGGCAAATCCAAAAACAAAATCTGAACATTGACAGAATCAACCATACTTATGATATTTTACCAACCATAAAAGAGAAGCAACTTTATCAATAATGCATGATAATTAATATATTTATGATGTATAATGAGATAAATAACCCCTATAAAGATACTTTCTCCGATTATTTTGATCGGTTTAACATATTTTATATTCAAAACTATTGCCGTATTCGAAAACCCATGATATCTTTGCAGTATCAAAAAGGGATAAAGGTTTTGATGAGGGTCTTAACCTAACAAAAGTTCCTTCAGAGTATAGGGTTTTTAATTAGCATATAAAAAATTAGGGTCATGAAAAAGGGTAAAATTTTCACAAATTGTTTGTTTTCTATTTGGACTTTGTCCGTTATTCTGTCTTTCGCAAGCTGTTCTGCTGATGGCGATTCCACTTCAATCATAGATGAAAGAGTTCCTCTGGAAACAGAAGTGCCTTTTTCCGTAATCTTGAAAGCCTATTCCGAGAACTCGGACATCACCGCCAAAGGAGACGTAAAAAGCACTACACTGTATGTTTTCGATGAAAACAATGATTTCTATAAACAAATCACGGTAGACAAGGATTATCTTTTACAGGTTAAGCCGGTCGAAATAAGCTGTCCGGGATCCGACAAGATCACCGTTGTCGCTTGGGCGGGCCTTTCAAGTGAAAGCGAAGAGATCAGTAACATGAACCGGGCAAATATCATTTCAGACCTGCAGGTGAGCCTGAAACACAATAATGGCATAGCAAACAATCTGCCGGGAGATCTGTTTTACGGGCAAATCGTATTACACCGTTCTTCTACAAAAGCAACCGCACAGGAATTAAAGATTGAACGCAAGGTGTCTTCTATGTCAATCTTGACAAAAGGAGCTTTAAAGGTATTTGACTCCAAAGAAGGCAATTATTATTATAAAATCAAGAGAACTAAAAGTTCTTTCAACTGCAATGGTGAATTGACAGGCAATGATATCGAATATATTATTCCGGCTACTTTAAATGACAATGGGAACTTGACTACAGGTACATTCTCCATTTTACCGGCCGATAATATGACTATAGAGCTTTACAGAGACGACGTTTTGGTTCTTTCTTCCGAAAATGTCAAAAATTCAGAAATCGTGGCTACAAACGAAGGAGAACAAACAAATATCGTTTTTGATCTTTCACGCAACAATATCAATGTTAGCGTTTCAGACTGGGGTACTGTTATTCAGTATGTTACAGTCGGATAATTCGACCCTCAATTTTTTATATGCAATAGGCGCACATTCGGATTATTCCGAGTGTGCGCCGCTTTTTTATAAATATGCGATTCTCCGTGATAGGAACACCGACCAATATAATACAAACACAATTGTTAATAAGTATTTCATCTGATTATAAGTACTTTATAATACCACAAATGATAGAAATACAGCACACGTATGATATTTTTACCACACATATAAACACAATTGATAGCGTAACTTTGTAGCAAGAAATAACACAATACAATTTGTGAAATTTTACCCTATACTCTGTTTGCACGAATCCCTTAATTCTGCAAGCAAACCTAATTAATATAACCGTGAGGTTACATAATTATCATAAAAGTCCAGACTCTCTGCTTCTTTTAACAAGAACAGAAAATCTGGACTTTTTCCATACCTTCATCTTACCTCGGTTCATATTTCGCAAATACAAATTCTGACGCAATCGGAAAATGATCCGGCTTTACTCCAAAAATGAAACTGAACTTGATTCAGCTTTAGGTTTTACCTATCGAGGATAATAATAACTTGAATACTATCATTAGTTGTTATAGGAAGATGTAATAGATACTTTAGGAGATGATTATATTTTAATCCCTCAGGATTTCGGGATGATCCATGATCCAGGATTTCGGTATGATCCCAGTTAAGTGGAGAAATAAAAAAAGAAGACCCGAATTTTTCGAATCTTCCCGTTTCAGTAGCGAGACCGGGATTGAACCGGGGACCTCATGATTATGAATCATGCGCTCTAACCAGCTGAGCTATCTCGCCATTATGTCGTCATCATTTCCTTGATTGACGCTGCAAAAGTAGAGCTTATTTTTATATTGTGCAACACTTTCATGAAAAAAAATTCAATTATTTTGAAAGCTTCCTGTTAAGATCTTAATTCAGAGTTGCTTTTTTAGAAACAGATTTGGTGGATATCAATTCTTTTATTATCTTGCTGCGCAATAAACACGATGAAAGATGAAAAAAGAGAAATTTCATATCGAATACATTTTCGATAAAGTTTCACGACGAAGCTTATGGAATCACCTCACAACTCCTCCAGGCTATCCGCCTGGTTCGCCGATGATGTTATTATTAATGGTAACATATATGTTTTTAAATGGAACAAAGCCGAACAGGAAGCGGAAGTGCTGTCTATGAAACCGGAAATGAGCATCCGTTATCGCTGGACGGATGAAGAGGATGAAAATGCCTATTTCGAATTCCAGATCCACAGCCATGAACTAACAGGATCGACTTCTTTGCAAATAACAGATTTCGCCGAACAAGATGAAAAAAGGGATTCTATCGATTTATGGGACACGCAAGTAGAAGAACTGAAGCGTACGCTCGGTATTTAGCTTGTTTTAGTGATTTCTGTTAGCGATCATATCGTTTTTTCACTACTTTTGCGCCGTCAACCGGATAAGCAATGTTGAAAATAAAACGATTATATACATTTATGCTGCAGACTTTCCTGCCGTTGTTCTTGATGACCTTCGGCATTTGTCTGTTTATTGTGCTTATGCAGTTTCTGTGGAGGTACATTGACGACATGGTCGGGAAAGGTCTGGGGATTCCTGTTTTGGCGGAAATGTTTATGTATGCCGCCCTTTTCCTCGTGCCGATGGCACTACCGCTGGCTATTTTGCTTGCCTCGCTTATGACTTTCGGGAATCTCGGCGAACGATTGGAATTACTGGCTATGAAATCGGCGGGTGTCTCACTTGTACATATTATGCGCCCGCTAATCATTACCATCAGTATGATAAGTATCGGGGCTTTCTTTTTCCAGAACTATGCCATGCCTGTCGTACAAGTCAAACTTTACACGCTACTTTGGTCTATGCGACAGAAATCGCCGGAACTGGATATTCCTGAAGGGGTTTTCTACAGCGAAATCACCGGATTTAATGTATATGTAAAGCATAAGGATACTGAAACGGGACTCCTTCGCGACATGATGATCTATGATTATTCAGAAGGATTCAACAAAGTAAGCGTGATGGTCGCGGATTCGGGGCGTCTGAAAACTTCGGCGGACAAAATGTTCTTAGTCCTTTCCTTATTTAATGGAGAATCTTTCAGAAGTCTGGACAAGCAATCGAGTACTACAGGCGCAAAAAGTTCCGTTCCTTACCAAAGGGAGACATTCAAAAGCCGGGATATCCTGATAGAATTTGATGCCAACTTCTCACGGACGGACGAATCGTTCATGCAAAACCAGTTTATGGGTAAAAATATGCATGACTTACAAATCTTCATTGACTCCGTTTCCGTCCGCTTGGACAGTATACAAAACGTCAACGCCAAGAATGTCTACGAAACTTCATACAAAAAGACACTTAAGAAGCCGCAAGACATAAAGCAGAACAACGTAAAAGATGAGCCGAATAACGATAAATCCAACACAGAAACGACACCAGAGATTCAAAAAACAGACAAGCCGGTAATTGTCATGAACTTCGACAGCCTCTACCAGGCAGAAAATCCCGGAAAGAAAGCGACTATCCTGACACGTGCGAAATCAAGTATCGAAAATATGAAGGCCGATTACTTCTTTAAAGCAGCCACTATCGGAGACGAGGCTTACAGAGTGCGCCGCCATTTGACGGAATGGCATAAGAAGTTCACTTTGTCTTTCGCCTGCATGGTCTTTTTCTTTATCGGTGCACCGTTAGGAGCTATTATCCGTAAAGGCGGATTGGGAATGCCGGTTGTTATTTCGGTCATACTATTTATCTTCTATTACATCATTGATAACATCGGCTTCAAAATGGCCCGCGACGGCGTATGGGAAGCATGGCAAGGGATGTGGTTAAGTTCCGCCATTTTAGCTCCGTTAGGTATCTTCCTGACTTATAAAGCGGTCAACGACTCCGTCATCCTGAATGCCGACACATACCTGAATGCATTGAAAAACCTGTTCGGGAAACGTTCGGGCAGAAAAGTTGAAATGAAAGAGGTAATCATGTTTAACCCGGATTACGGGCAGATCATCCCCCGCCTGAAGCAATTGGTAGAAGAAAGCAATGCCTATCTGGCTGCCCATAAACGGTGGACAAACTATTTCCACTTCTGGAAACAAGGCGGCCGTGACCATACAGCCGAGCAATTGGCGGTAAAGATGGACAGCATCATCGAAGAATTGTCTAATTCGGACCAGAACTTGGTTCTGAACAAGCTGATGGACTATCCGGTTATCAGCGGTTATAACCAGATAAATGCAAGAATAAATGGGAAAGCAGGGTTGGTAATCGGCCTCTTTCTCCCGATCGGATTCCCGGTTTATTTGCTTGCCACATACCAACGCAAACTTTTACGGCACGATATCAAGATGGTACAAAAGACAAGCAATGAACTGATTGATATAATTGAAAAATTACCCGTATCTTTGTAAAATAAGAAATATAAGTAAAAAAGAATATATGAGCGAAATCAAATTAAACACCATTGAAGAAGCTATTGAAGACTTCCGCGAAGGAAAATTCTTAATCGTAGTCGATGATGAAGATCGCGAAAATGAAGGTGATTTTATTATTGCTGCCGAAAAGATAACTCCCGAAAAAGTAAACTTCATGTTGAAAAACGGTCGTGGCGTATTGTGCGCACCGATCACGGAAGAACGTTGTCAGGAATTAGAACTGGACATGCAGGTGGCAAACAACACCTCGTTGCTGGGAACTCCCTTTACGATAACGGTAGATAAATTAGGTGGCGGCTGTACGACAGGCGTTTCGATGTTCGACCGTGCAGAAACCATTTTAGCGCTTGCCGATCCGAAAACCAAACCGTCCGACTTGGGCCGTCCGGGACATATCAATCCGCTTCGCGCCCGTTCGCGTGGTGTGTTGCGCCGTGCCGGACATACCGAAGCCGCTGTTGACCTGGCACGCCTCGCCGGTCTGTATCCGGCAGGTGCATTGATTGAAATCATCAATGAAGACGGAACAATGGCACGCCTGCCCCAACTGATCGAGGTAGCCAAGAAGTTCGATATCAAGATCATCTGTATCAAAGACCTGATTTCATACCGTCTGAAAACAGAATCGATCGTAGAAAATGGCGTCGAGGTTGACCTGCCGACCGAGTATGGACACTTCCGCCTGATCCCATTCCGCCAGAAGAGCAACGGATTAGAACATATCGCCCTGATAAAAGGCAAGTTCGAGCCGGACGAACCGATCCTGGTGCGTGTACATTCTTCCTGTGCAACCGGTGATATCTTTGGTTCCATGCGCTGCGAATGTGGCGAACAGTTGCACAAAGCAATGCAACATATCGAACAAGAAGGTAAGGGAGTAATCGTTTACCTGAACCAGGAAGGACGTGGCATCGGACTGATGGAAAAGATGAAAGCCTATAAACTTCAGGAAGACGGTTTGGACACTGTCGATGCAAATTTGCATCTCGGACACCAGGCAGACGAACGCGATTACGGTGTCGGTGCCCAAATCTTACGCCATTTGGGAGTCACCAAGATGCGCCTGATGACCAACAACCCCGTTAAGCGTGTCGGGCTGGAAGCATACGGGCTGACAGTCGTAGAAAACGTTCCTATCGAAGTTGCTCCAAATCCTTACAACGAATTCTACATGAAGACGAAAAAGGAACGTATGGGACACGTCTTGCATAATATCAAATAATTCATAATTACATAATAACACTATCATGACACAAGTATCAGCACGTTTAGCAAGTTTGTCGCCATCCGCAACATTGGCGATGTCCCAGAAGAGCAGTGAATTAAAGGCTCAGGGAGTTGATGTTATCAACTTAAGTGTCGGAGAACCCGACTTCAATACTCCCGAACCTATTAAGGAAGCTGCTAAAAAAGCTATCGACGAAAACTATTCTCGTTATTCTCCCGTTGCTGGTTATCCGGCCTTGCGTAATGCCATCGTTGCCAAGCTGAAAAACGAGAACGGATTGGAGTACACAGCCAACCAGATTTCTTGCGCAAATGGTGCCAAACAATCCGTTTGTAATACAATCATGGTATTGGTAAATCCGGGTGACGAAGTGATTATCCCAGCTCCGTTCTGGGTCAGCTATCCAGAAATGGTGAAATTGGCCGAAGGCACACCAGTAATCGTTGCGGCCGGTATCGAACAGGATTTCAAGATCACTCCGGCACAGTTGGAAGCGGCTATCACACCGAAGACAAAGGCGTTGATCCTCTGCTCCCCGTCTAACCCTACCGGTTCGGTCTATAGTGCGGAAGAATTGGCAGGTTTGGCCGAAGTCCTGAAAAAACATCCGGAAATCATTGTGATTGCAGACGAGATCTACGAACATATCAACTATATCGGCAAACATAACAGCATCGCACAGATAGACGGAATGAAAGACCGTACTGTCATTGTCAACGGTGTTTCCAAAGCCTATGCCATGACCGGATGGCGTATCGGTTTCATTGCGGGACCGGAATGGATCGTAAAGGCAGTAAACAAATTGCAAGGGCAATACACTTCCGGACCATGCTCCGTATCCCAGAAAGCAGCAGAAGCTGCTTACACAGGTTCACAGGCTCCAGTCGAAGAAATGCGTCAGGCATTTGAACGCCGCCGTAACCTGATCGTCGGCTTAGCGAAAGAAGTTCCGGGATTTGAAGTAAATCAGCCGGAAGGTGCTTTCTATCTGTTCCCAAAATGTAGCTATTACTTTGGCAAAACCGATGGTACACGCACAATCGAGAATGCAGATGATCTAGCCATGTACCTGTTGGAAGTCGCCCATGTAGCTTGTGTCGGCGGTACATCGTTCGGTGCTCCCGAATGCATCCGCATGAGTTACGCTACCAGCGATGAAAACATCGTGGAAGCGATCAAACGTATCAAAGAGGCTTTGGCTGCTTTAAAATAAGAAGATCAAAATCTCCTTGTCCCTGCGCTTGACGCGGGGACGCAAAAGAGCAAGCCTTATCAATCAGATTTATATGACTGGCTTTAATGCGATCCCGCGTCAAGCGCGGGAACAGGATAGTTTCGACACACCCTCGCCTAAAATAGAAAAGGAGATGTTTTCAAAAAACACCTCCTTTTTTATTTCAAACTGCCGTAGCAAAATTATTCGGCACGCAAAGTGAAGCGTTTGAATGCCAAGATCTGCAATTCAGGATCAGCTTCCTTCATTGTTTCTTTTACAGTCTTCTTGCCATCCATGATATCTTCCTGGTTCAGCAAGCAAACTTCCTTCAAGAATTTGCCAAGACGGCCTTTAGCGATGTTCTCAATCATCTGCTGAGGCAAGTTTGCTGCTTTTTCAGCTGAAACAGTAGCAATGATTTCTTTTGCTTTGGCAACATCTTCAGCCGTGATCCAGCCTTTAGCCATGTTGCTTTCCATATGGTCTTCGCTGTCAACGTGTGTCGGGTTGATTCCAGCTTTTTTCAGAGCAGCTTCAACAGCTTTCTGAACTTGTTCAGCCTTTGTCTTTTCGATTGCTACCTGGATTTCCTGTTCTTTTACAGATTCAGGCACACCAGCTTCGTCAATAGCGATCGGGTTCATGGCAGCGATCTGCATAGCAATGTTGTGAGCAGCTTCTTCAGATTCCTTGTTGAACGCGGCGATCGTACACAGCTGATTCTTACCCATGTGGTTGTAAACAGTGGTATAAGCACCTTCCACTACGTTATAGCCGTCCAATTCCATCTTTTCGCCCGTGATACCGCTACGGTCGGTAACAGCATCCTGTACAGTGCCCTTACCCATCGGCAAAGCCTTCACTTCGTCCAGAGTCTTGCACTTGTTAGCCACAGCAGCATCCAAGATAGCCTGAGTCAGTGCGATGAAATCTTCATTCTTAGCCACGAAGTCAGTTTCGCACTTCAAAGCGATGATAGCAGCGAATTCGCCATCTTTCTTTGCCAATACGCAACCTTCGGCAGCGTCGCGGTCAGAACGCTTAGCAGCAATAGCCTGTCCTTTTTTACGGATAATTTCCATTGCCTTTTCGATATCACCATCGGATTCGGTCAAAGCCTTCTTGCAGTCCATCATACCAGCTCCACTCATTTTGCGCAGCTTGGTAATATCAGCCATAGTTACAGCCATAATCTTATTTCCTTATTTATTAAATGTTTACTTTATTAATTGACAATGGACAATTGACAATTGACAATTCAAGTCAAAAGCCAATTGCCCATCGTTTCATTTTATGTTTCTCTTAATTTTCAATTGTCAATTTTGAATTGTCAATTGAATTACTCTTCGTCCTTAGCGAATTTGTCAGCAACGTTAGCGTTCAGCGCTTCGTCGTCTTCCTTCTTCGTACGTTCTTTCTTTACAGCAGCTTTCGCTTTGCGTTCTCTTTTAGGAGCTTCGCCTTCTCCGGCAGCTTCTGTATCGATCTTTTCAGCTTTACGTTCCTGCAGACCTTCGTTCATGCTTCGCAGATAGCGCCCAAGATAACTTCTACAGATTTTGTAGCGTCGTCGTTAGCCGGAATCACGTAGTCGATGTTGTTCGGATCAGAGTTAGTATCAACCATTCCGAATACAGGAATACCCAGACGGTTAGCTTCACGAACTGCGATATGTTCTTTCATTACGTCAACAACAAACAAAGCTGACGGAAGACGAGTCAGGTCCACAATAGAACCTAAAGTCTTTTCCAACTTAGCACGCTGACGAGTGATCTGAAGTTTTTCTCTCTTGGAAAGATTATCAAATGTACCATCTTTTGTCATCTTATCGATTGTAGCCATCTTCTTGATAGCTTTACGGATAGTCGGGAAGTTGGTCAACATACCACCCGGCCAGCGTTCGATAACGTAAGGCATACCTACAGAAGAAGCCTTATCTGCGACAACTTGTTTAGCTTGTTTTTTAGTAGCAACGAAAAGCACTTTCTTACCCTGTTTTGCCAGGTTCTTCATTACTTCTGCTGCTTCGTCTACTTTAGCAACTGTTTTATATAAGTCAATGATATGAATACCATTGCGCTCCATGAAGATATAAGGAGCCATTGCGGGGTTCCACTTTCTTTTTAAGTGTCCGAAGTGTACGCCAGCTTCTAATAACTGATCAAAATTAACTCTTGACATTGTTTTTTTCTTAAAATCGTTTACTTTCTTTTGTTTAACTCAATCATCAGGTAGTCCTCCCGTATGTCAGCATATAAAAAGAATCCTGATAATTTAGATACTAAACGCTTTGCTATACTTGTAAGGGACTCACAAATAAGATTAACGTTTACTGAACTGGAATCTCTTACGAGCTTTAGGACGTCCCGGTTTCTTACGTTCAACAGCACGCGGGTCACGAGTAACGAAACCTTCTGCACGAAGAGCGGATTTGTCTTCCGGATTGATCTTAACCAGTGCGCGGGCGATAGCCAGGCGAGCAGCTTCAGACTGTCCTTTGAAACCACCTCCATCGAGGTTGATCTTGATATCATATTGTTCTGCGACGTTCAGCTTTGCGAGCGGCTGCTTAACAATGAACTGAAGGATTGTAGAAGGAAAGTAATTAGCCAGATCACGTTTGTTGATAGTAATCTTTCCTGTACCTTCGCTTACGAATACGCGAGCAACTGCTGCCTTACGTCTTCCTATTGCATTTACTACTTCCATTGTGATTATTTATATGAGTTTATATCGATTAATTTAGGCTGCTGAGCTTCGTGTTTGTGCTCTGTTCCTGCATATACATACAGATTGTTCAACAGTTTAGCACCCAGACGATTCTTCGGAAGCATACCTTTTACTACTTTACGGAACAGACGGTCGTCACCTTTAGCCTGTAAGTCAGCCGGCGTATAAGCGATCTGTCCACCGGGATATCCGGTATATCTCAAATAAATACGATCGTTCCACTTATTACCTGTCAGAACGATTTTGTCTGCATTGATGATAATTACGTTATCACCACAATCAACGTGCGGAGTAAAATTGGGTTTGTACTTACCACGCAAAAGCTTCGCTACCTTTGCGCAAAGCGTCCCAAAGTCTGTCCTTCGGCGTCAACAATGACCCACTCTTTGTTTACAGTTGCTTTGTTTGCAGAAATGGTCTTAAAACTTAAAGTATCCACTTGCTTAAAAAATTAATAAATTAATAACTCTAAAAAACAAGAATCCAATCCTCGCGTGCGCTGTCACTACGGACACTTGACGTAACAACGTGCTAAAAATTAAACTCTTAGTACAATTTTGATAATATTCGGCTTGCAAAGGTACGGTTTTTCTGCAAAACACAAAACTTTTCGTAGAAAGAATTTACACAAGTAGGTCAATTACAGGAAAAAAAGGTCCGGTAACCTGCAAGCTACCGAACCTTTACCTACAATCTTCTGCAAATGATTATTCCAACTACAATTCCGCAACCGTCCCGGCATCCAGACCGGTACACTCCATAATGGCAATGACTTCCATGCTTTTTATTTCATATTGAGGGCCACCTGGCGGATGCCTTTTTCCAAACCTGTTTCACACTCCGATAAACAGCAATAAAACAGCGTTAGATGTGAACGTTGTACCAACGCCGGTCAAAAACGTTGCCCGCATTCACAAGGTTCACTTTTAAACATTGACTATCAGGGATGTTGCGGACGTGTGAACCCAGAATTATTTTTTAGGATATATAAAGAGAGGTGATAAATCCGATGTTTATCGGTTTCAGGAAGGATGCTTGTCCGGTCGGAAAACGATACGCATCCCCAAAAAGCCAGTCCCTGTCCGATAAAAAACAGCCTATAGGCTATGCATCAAAAGGCTATAGCTTTTACCCCAAAAGATACCGACCTTTCGGGAAAGAAGTACATACCTTTTCGGCACATTTTTTCAAGTCCGTTGCGACAATATTACACACAACCTTCCATATATCACAAAGGGCACGAAGAAAATCTCCGCGCCCTAAGTTCCCTATATCCCGTTAAGGATTCGGTTTATGTAAGTTAAATGAAAAAATATAGGCTAATTTGATCTGACACAACGGACAAAACTTCCATGCAGATAAGAATCAATTCCTGTATGGCCTTTACTCGAATCCCAGTCCACATACGACTCTTCAACATTCGGGTCTAAAAGATCATAGGAAAAATTCACACGCGATAAACGATCACTATCACTAAACTTGGTAGCACCCCAATAATATGCACCATACGTATGTTCTTCTATATTTCCGGAAGTCCAATTTAAAAACTCATAATACTTCAAATATCCCATCCTTGAATAGCGACCATTACTATTTTTACTTCTATCATCCGGCCCTCTATGGCCAACACCTATTTCATCAATAAGATTGTTATCTCCACCTGCAGGTTTTGTTTTTATCCCTTTCCCATAAGTAAAAAAGATACTTGAACCATTTTTATTTACAAGCAAAGAACCTTTTGCCGGATTACAATGGTTGCCTGTTCCCGCTACAATTTCATGGCCCGAACTGCCCATTCTATAGCCATAAGGTAAATTATCCTCATTTCCACCCGACGGATAATCATCATCATAAACATAACCGGTATAAGCGGTAGAGTTCTGGAACAAATTATAGAAATCTTGACCGGAGGCCAATCTATATCCCTCCGGACAAGGACCTCGCTGTGCCACTCCAGATGACGACACCCAATTCTTAACACCCTCTCTTGGACCAGATCCTGGTATAGCTTCGAAAGAACGATTCCGGCCATCCGAACAAGGCAAGCTAGTATTCGGATTTTCTTCATATCCCGGTTCATACGGTGACATCGCGATGTCACATGCGCCTTTAAACAGCCAACCGGTCTCTGTCGGATAAGAGGTATAAGCTTGTTGATCGTTTGATTGTTTGCCCAAACAATTGAACATAGACCAAACGGAACCTCCCATCGTAGTCGGCTGATATCCCTGACGAACATAAATACGGTGTTCACACTGTTCATTATGATATTTAACAAGTATCACACCATAACGTGCCTTATCCGCATTATTTAAATCTTGTGCAAAAGACAAGTTCTTATTACTAACTCTATCATCACTATTATTATTTTCAGATTTAGGTTGATAGGTAAATGTTACAGGTCCGTCTCCACGTATGACACTTCCTTGTTGATCTGCGCTACCTTCATCATTACGAATTTCAAACCAACACCCACTGCTTCCTGAATATGATTCAATCGTGGCACTCCACGGACCTACTGAAGATAATAAATCATAATTTTTAGTTTTTGCGCTATATTCTTTAACCTTAATAACAGAAGGATTGGTGTTTTTTGCATTCTTAAAAATAGCAATCGGATCGACCAAACGAGGAACCTGGGTTACCTTTGCGGTGTACTGAGTTCCACTTTTCATTGTAAATGTAACGGTACAAGTCCTCCTTCCATTATCATAATCGTTAATATTATTCTTTAAAGCTGACACATAAAATCTACCCTCTGTATCAGAGACTTTTTCTAAATTTTCCCCTTTAAAAATAGTGTTCTTATCATCATCAACTACATTAGTTGTTATCTCGTAAGATACAACATCACCAATATCCCCTACGATAGGAATATATGTTTTTGAACCGGCTATATATCCGACATAAGCATCAGATACAGTAATCACCCCCATAAAGTCTTTAGTCACACGCCAAGAAGCTTCATCAGTACCTCCATTGCCGGCAAGATTCAATGTCAACTTATAATAGCAATTTCGTTCTACATCAAAATTATTATATGAATTCTCCCCCAGGAAAAAACGATAAATAATCTTATCGTTATCAGTTTTACTTTCTCCTCCACTATACTTCGCTATCAATTCGATATAAGAACAGGTTCTATCTTTTCCCGATATTTCACGGTCTTTTGTTGCTTCGGTAATTGTAGGAGGAGTTTTATATGATTCATCGTCTTTATGTACCCCTGTATTATTCCCATTACCCTGCATATTTTCATACAGAAATAAAGGAATGGCCTGATCATGTCCCTCCTTCAAAAAGTCAGAGCTATTTCCTGCCTCTATTATTGTACCCTCTTCCACACATTCAACAGAATTTGAACCGATCTTATTAGGAGCAGTTACATATCCTTGATTCGGAATGTGTTTCAGTTGCAATGATAATGGGGTAATCACAACCCCACTGTTCAAATTACCGGTATTGACCTGTACAGTCAACATCGAATAAATACGAACCAACCGAGCACTAACCTGTGAGTTCCCATTTCCGACATTAAAGCTTTGTCCTCCTGCAAACATGACCAATTGAGGATCTAAACCATTCAAACCGACAGAATACTTTTTGACAGATTCCTCCGTACCAAGTACATTTCTAACGTCACCGGCATTTGCCAATAAATAAACTTTCTTATCACCCGGCTCAATCGGAATCGTATAAGTATGAGATACTTCATTGTCATCCGTACTTTCTCCGCTTAAATCCGACAATCCTTCATTATCACCATTCGTAGAATAATATTTAGACTCTTCCTGTATTAAGTTGCCACTATTATCATAAATCAAGACTGACAAATCATTGACACGCTCCGTATCCTCTTTCGTAGCTTTCGTCATCGGTGTTGACACACGGCTTGGAGTCGTACTGATCGTGATCTGCAGGTGTTTTCCGTCACCAGAAGCTTCTCTTTTCTCCAATTCTTCTTCGGAACAAGAAATAAGTCCCAAACCGAGAAAGAAGCATATTGTTAATATCGAATATATTGATTTCATATTATTATTGCTTAAAAAATTCATATTACTAATCAGTCTATTACTTTCCATAATTAACCTCAACATCCTTTTCGCTCCAAGCTGCCTTAACAACCGTAACTTGCAAATCGTTCTGCTCTACACGAACATTCAATTTGTAACGATAACCATGTTGCAACGTGACCGGGTTTCCCGACCCGTCTGTTAAATCTTTCCAGTTCAACACGTAAGTAGTTTCGCCACCTGCTTTGGTTGAAGCGGCTTTTGTCGTAGTGACATCCTCGATGATATCATCGTACCAAGTAATAGCATAGCTATTGATATTATCCGCCGTAAGTTCTGGTGCACCGCTCCATCCGTTGTTGCCACGCGTTTGCATCAAAATGCCATATACATATTTCGCACTAACCGCCGTTTCGGTTGAAGAACCGGGGGTAGATAAACTTGTATTTCCGGTAATCGTTAATTTCAACGGCACTTCATCCGGATATTCATACGTATAAAAAGAGGTATTTACAGCGATATTACCATCCAAGTAAGGAGAGCTTGCCAGATTATTGCGCCCTGCACCCGACATCAGAATATTAGTCTTACCATTTATTCCCTCTATTGCGATATTTGTCGGGGTAAAACCACCCTCAGAACCTCCACTTGTTTCCGTTTCATAAGTCACGACTTTCTTACGGACGATTAGGAAGCGGTTTTGGTAGTAGCAGGTGCGTTCGTAATACCAGTTCCAGCTCCAGCTCCACGTATAAGATGGTTCATGAGCATCATAATAAGCTCCACAACTTAAATTTTCATCCCAAATTGAATAATGGACCCTTTCTATCCAATCATCCCCTTCTTTCCATGTGCCATCATTTATACTCCCCTCTTTCAGATTTTCATCCCCACTCCAAATCACACTTTCCTCAATCCTACCTTTAATCAAATTCAGAATCGCATTCCCCGGTAACGTTGAGCAATATTCATACCCTTCGATTTCTTCACGCTTTGTCTCTGTACCCGCTTTTGTCACAGCCGAAATCGTTCCAAAGTCAATACGTGCGGAAAGCTGAGTCAGCGGAACGGTAAGGGTAATTGTCGTACCTTTTACCAAAGCCGCCGCATCGCTTTTTCCTGCTTTGGCCAGTTTATCAGCCTCAAAAAACTGAGTATTAATGGCTGTCTTTGTCGCATCCACATAGTCCGAATAGTTATCATAACCGGAAAGCGTTGTATATAATGAACTCGCATTAGCGATAACCATAGCATATACTTTCTTATCAGCACTTAGGTTACGTAAGTAAACATCATTGAAATCAACTTTATATCCTGGTTTGCTATCAATCGTTACAGCTGTCACATCAGAAGAAGAAGCGGTAGCAGCAATCGTTTTATCCGCTATTTTAATATTCGTTTCCGCATCAAAGATTGCCACATAGAAATCATTGATCTTTATCTCATCCGCCGTTGCAATCGCATAGCCATCATCCGTCGCCGGACTGTCAATCGCTTTTGTCGAAACATCCCCCACCGAAAGGACTACAGAAAGGGCTGCATCCCCTTGCTCCTGCTCTCCAATCAATTCTTCGGATGTGCAGGAAAACAACCCCAACACAGTCAAACTTATTCCACTTACTAATTTTACTATTCTCATACTATTTTGTATTTTACCCGTTAACATTAATTATTTGATGGTTTAAGGACGATGTCATAAGAACCACCTTCTTCCCAGTCCTGCGTATAACATTGCACGGTAACGTTGGCTACATTATTCGTGATCTCAACGTTTATGCGATATAGATAACCGGCTTTGACAGTTTCAGAATAACCGTTTCCTGATGATGTATCAGGTGTTTTAACCGAGAAAGAAATCGATTGCTCTTTCCCGTCTCCATTTACATACGGAATTGTGATCATCGTTGCATCTACCGTATTCTGATAAGTATAAAAACGATATCCCATAGGGTTGGATTTTTCTTTTTCCTCTGCAGACATCTTGTTATATCCCGTTAAATAGGATGTGTAGCTTCTGACTTTGGAAGTGGCCTCACCTGCATCCAACACGGTGTTGACAATCTGCCCCCCCTTTCCCTCTTCTTTAGTACCTAACTGGATATCCTTTACTACTTCTCTCGTAGCGGATGCACTATTAGCCGTTTCGCTATCAAAGGAATAGTTCCCTTTTGAATCTTTAATCTTAAACGATGCGATCTCAATAGCAGCCGCCCGAAGTGCCAACGTAATATCAGCGTTTCCACATTTTACCTCACCGCCATTACACTCAAACTGTGTTGTCTTGTCAGAAGACTGGTAACCATCGGAATGGATGGTAGCATCATACGGATAGATTACCCCTTCGCCGACCTTGATAAAGTCAGATAGAGAATTGCCCTCATCTGCTGCGTTTTTTCCTACAACAGAACTCTTTAAAGCGTTCAAAGATGTTGCTTTTGAGAATATGTTTGTTTCAAAATAAGATCCGTTATCGCTTTTCATCCCGACAACATAGACTTTCAATGTCGGTTGATTATTCTTCGGCACCTTAACAAGGATATGCTTCTTTAAAGTATATTTTCCATTGGAGGACTCCATGTCTGTACTTGTATAATGTCTACTACCAATAATAGCATCACCATCTGCCACAAAGACAAAACAATGGTTGACAGCCATTTCATTATTTTTAACATCACTATCCGTACCATCAGTCGGTCCGCTTACAGAAGAAGATTTGGTAACTAATTCAGTTTTCGATGAAATATTAAATTGAAGGGCAGCATAGACTTCTTCTCCATCTACCGAATTCATTCCATTATCATTCTGAATGATATCGTCTTCCATCGAACAAGAAAACATGGCTGCAAGGAACCCTATACCTAATGCGATGTTTTTCAGTTTCATATTGTTTATCTTTTTTATTGTTTTTATCTTACTTCCTGTTCCATTTTTTCGACAATCAACATAGTTCTAATAGGACTTAGTTAAGGAAAGGCTGAAAAACAAAGACTTACAGAAGATCTTGGATAGGCATATAGAAGATTCAATTTAGCTTATACGATGATTTTCAATATAAAAAAACGACATAGTCCTATTAGAACTATGTCGTTTTTATTGCTGTTTTAACTTTACATTGCAAAAATATACCAGATAAATAAGAGGGATAATAGGCACAACTTTCATCTTTAAGGGGTAAATGTGGCAATCGCCAAAATTGAGAGAGATACCCCTTGAAACGATAGATTTACTGTAATGGAAGAAAGAATAGGGTTCATAGGGCTTATAGCGCGACTATCAAAATGTCACTACCATCCATCAAAATAGGATTACTACCCCATGTATTTAGAATTAGTAGCAAGGGTAATATTTTTTAACATTTCTATTTAACATATAACACCCTCTTTTCTCTGTCTAAATGACAAAGAAGGATCATCTCGTTTTCGGTATACAGAAGTAATAAATATTTACCGGAACATATACCCCAACGACAACGTCACGTTGTTCTGATAGAGGGAAGATTCGCCTTCGCGTTCTATGGCGCGACGATCCAGTGTGCCGCAAAGGGCGCTGACGGAAAAGAAGTAGCGGCTGTAATCCACGCGCAGGCCGACATTGACACCCAGATCAAATGTTTTGAGATCAGCCTCCTTGGTCTGGCCGAAATGGATATCGACGTTCTGGTTTTCAGTTTTCATCTTTCCAAAAAGAGAGAAGTCGAGAGCCGGACCGGCATAAACGCCCAACTGCACATCATTTATAATAAAGGTATAAGCTAAGTTCACCGGAACCTGGATAGAATAGTAACTGCATTTATTGAAAGAATTTTTCGCCCCTTCCACTTGCGGATTAGAGTAAAAAGAACCGCCTTGGTTCGTAAACGCCAGTTCGGGACGCAAAGACAAGCCCTTATATAAATGTATATCAGCAAGTCCGGCCAAGCTGAAACCAAAACGGGCACCGGCGTTGTATGTACCTTCAACTTTCTGCACCAGAGAAGAATAAGCACCACCCGCACGCACGCCGAAAGTAACTTGACCGACAGCCGGCATAATCATCAACATTGCCCAAAAGACGATAAATATAATTTTTCTCATATTGCTAATCTCTGCGTTATCAAAAGCAAAGATAGAGTTTTTCAGCCGGATTATAGCAGGCGATAGAATAAATTTATAAAATAACCCGTATCTTTATAGGCCGAAATAAAAAAGATTAAGAACCCATATGGAACCGTTTATACATCTGCACGTACATACCCAGTATTCACTGCTGGACGGACAAGCATCGATCGACGCTTTGATTGACAAAGCACAAAAGGATGGTATGCCGGCGATTGCCGTCACCGACCACGGTGTGATGTTCGGAATAAAAGAGTTCTTCAACAAGGTATCCAAGAAAAACGGCAAACCGTTAGGAGCTATCAAGGATTATGAGAAAGAGCTGAAAGAACTGAAAAGTAAAACGGAACTGACCGCCGAAGAGCAAGCCCGTCTTGAAGAAATACCTGCAAAGATCGAAGAAGAGAAGAAAAAAATATTCAAGCCGATCTTCGGTTGCGAGTGTTATTGCGCCCGTAACGGACGGCATAGCAAGCTCGCTTCGCAGAACGACCGAAGCGGATGGCACTTGATCGTGTTGGCTAAGAACCTAAACGGCTACAAGAATCTGATCAAGATGGTTTCTTTGTCCTGGACGGAAGGTTTTTACGGACGTCCGCGTATCGACAAGGAGTTGCTGGAAAAATATCACGAAGACCTGATCATATGCTCCGCCTGTATCGGTGGGGAAATTCCACAGCATATCCTGAACGGACGGATGGACAAGGCCGAAGAATCGGTTCTTTGGTTCAAGAACCTGTTCGGAGAAGATTACTACCTGGAAATACAGCGGCATGAGACACATGATCCGAACGCCGCACAGGATGTATACCCTCACCAGGTAACAGCCAACAAGGCGATTTTGGAACTGGCGCGTAAACACGATATCAAGGTAATCGCGACCAATGACGTTCACTTTGTCAACGCAGAAGACGCGGAAGCACATGACCGCCTGATCTGCCTCAGTACGGGTAAAGACCTGGACGACCCGAACCGTATGCGTTACACCAAACAGGAATGGATGAAGACGACGGCTGAGATGAATACCCTCTTTTCTGATATTCCTGAAGCCCTCAGCAACACGCTGGAGATAGCCGACAAGGTGGAATTCTACTCCATCGACCACGGTCCTATCATGCCGACTTTCGCCATCCCGGAAGATTTCGGAACGGAAGAAGGATATCGCAGGAAATTCACCGAACAGGACTTGTTCGACGAATTCACCCGTGATGAAAACGGGAATGTTGTCCTGAGTGAAGAGGCCGCACACGACAAAATAAAGAAATTAGGCGGTTACGAAAAGCTATACCGTATCAAACTGGAAGCTGACTATCTGAAAAAGATCACCTACGACGGAGCTAAAATTTGTTACGGAGATGAACTGAACGACGAAGTCAAGGAGCGGTTGAACTTCGAGTTGCATATCATGAAGACGATGGGTTTCCCCGGTTACTTCTTGATCGTGCAAGACTTTATCCGTGCCGCTCGCGAAGAATTGGGTGTTTCGGTCGGCCCCGGCCGTGGATCGGCAGCAGGTTCGGCTGTTGCTACTGCCTGGGGATCACCCGTATCGACCCGATCAAATACGACTTGCTGTTCGAGCGTTTCCTGAATCCGGACCGAATTTCCCTCCCCGATATCGATACCGACTTCGACGATGACGGTCGCGGGGAAGTGCTTCGCTGGGTAACGGAAAAATACGGAGCCGAACGTGTGGCTCATATCATCACGTACGGCACGATGGCAACCAAGTCGGCTATCAAAGATGTCGCACGTGTACAGAAGCTTCCTCTTGCCGAATCGAACCGCCTCGCAAAACTCGTTCCGGACAAGATACCGGATATGAAGAAGTTTAAGCTGAAAGATGCGATCAACTATGTGCCGGAACTGAAAGAGGCGGCTACCGGAAACGATCCGCTGGCACGCGATACCTTGAAATATGCTCAAATGCTGGAAGGTAACGTGCGCAACACAGGTGTACATGCCTGCGGCGTCATCATCGGACGTTACGATATATCGGACGTCGTACCTGTCAGTACGGCCAAGGACAAAGATACCGGAGAAGAAATGCTCGTCACCCAATATGAAGGTTCGGTGATCGAAGAGACCGGTTTGATCAAGATGGACTTCTTAGGGCTGAAAACATTGTCCATCATTAAAGAAGCGATCGAAAACATCCGGCTGACAACGGGCCATGAACTGGATATCGACCATATCAGCCTGGAAGATCCGGCAACCTACAAACTGTATTGCGACGGAAAGACTACAGGTACATTCCAGTTTGAATCTGCCGGTATGCAAAAGTATCTGAAAGAGTTGCAGCCGTCCAAGTTCGAAGACTTGATTGCGATGAACGCCCTGTACCGTCCGGGACCAATGGATTATATCCCATCTTTCATCGCCCGCAAACAGGGAAAAGAGGAAATCAAGTACGATATTCCCGTCATGGAGCGGTATCTGAAAGACACATATGGTATCACCGTCTACCAAGAACAGGTCATGCTTTTGTCACGTCTGTTAGCGAACTTCACCCGCGGCGAAAGTGACGCCCTCCGTAAGGCAATGGGTAAGAAGTTGATCGAGAAGATGAACCACCTGAAATCTAAATTCATGGCGGGTGGAAAGACGAACGGTTACAAGGAAGAAACTTTGCAGAAGATATGGTCCGACTGGGAAAAATTCGCCTCATACGCCTTCAACAAGAGTCATGCCACCTGCTACTCATGGGTAGCCTATCAGACGGCTTTTCTGAAAGCAAACTATCCGTCCGAGTATATGGCTGCCGTCCTGAGCCGAAGTTTATCGAACATTGTGGATATCACAAAATTCATGGACGAATGTAAGGCAATGGGCATCCAGGTTCTTGGACCGGATGTGAACGAATCGATCCTGAAGTTCAGTGTGGACAAGAACAAGAACATCCGTTTCGGCCTGGGTGCCGTGAAGGGTGTTGGTGAAGCTGCCGTACAAAATATCATTGAAGAACGGAGAAAGAACGGTCCGTATAAAGATATCTTTGATTTCGTGGAACGTGTCAGCCTGACTGCCTGCAACAAGAAAAATATCGAATCGTTGGCATTGGCCGGTGCTTTCGACAACTTCGGCATTCAGCGGGAACAATTCTTTGCCGAAACCGGAAAAGGAGAAATATTCCTCGAAACGTTGGTCCGCTATGGTAATAAGTTCCAGACGGACAAAAGCACGGCAACCAATTCCCTGTTCGGAGGAGATGCTTTTATCGCCATCGCCAAACCGGAGATTCCCAAATGTGAACGTTGGAGCGACCTCGAACGCCTAAATAAGGAAAAAGAACTGGTCGGCATCTATCTTTCCGCCCATCCTTTGGATGAATACCGTATTATACTGACATATGTATGTAATACCGGCATGGCGGAAATAAACGATAAGGAAAACCTGGTGGGTAAAGATTTGCTGTTCGGCGGTATCGTTACGGACTTCCGCGAAGGGATGACCAAGAAAGGGAATCCTTACGGCATTATCAAGATAGAAGATTTTACCGGTAGCGGAGAAATAGCGTTGTTCGGTAAAGATTACGTCGATTACAGCAAATTCGGCAAACGCGGTATGTACCTGCTGATCAAGGCGCGTGTGGAAGACCGCTACAATTCAGGTCGCCTTAGCTTATCTATCGGAGCCATCCAGCTACTACAGGAAGAGAAGGACCGTCTGATCGAAAAGATCAGCATCACGGTCCCGATCCACGATTTGGACGAACCGACCATAAACGAACTGTCTACCCTGATTAAAAACAATCCGGGCCAGAGTCTGTTATACTTCAAGGTGGTTGACGGTGAACATAATATCATACAGAATTTTTTCTCACAAAACATACGGCTCAATGTCACACGCAACCTGGTCGAATTCTTGCAAACGAACGATAATATGGATTTTAAAATTAATGGGTAGTATTTGTACGGTATAAAAGAATTTGTACTTTTGCACAAAATTCGAATATATAATTCATAATTAAAGATATGGCACTACAAATTACAGATGCAAATTTTGAAGAGTTGGTAAACTCTGGTAAGCCTATGGTCCTTGACTTCTGGGCAGAATGGTGTGGCCCTTGCCGCATGGTCGGCCCGATCATCGATGAACTGGCTACCGAATATGAAGGCCGTGTTACTATCGGCAAAATGGATGTAGACAACAACAACGACGTGGTTGCACAATTTGGTATCCGCAACATCCCGACCGTTCTTTTCTTCAAAGACGGAAAGGTAGTGGACAAACAGGTAGGTGCTGCTCCTAAAACTACATTCGTATCTAAAATCGAAGCTCTTTTATAATTTAATAGCACGAAGCATTTCGCGCTTTCCAGGGGGGCCGGGTATTCTTTCAACAGAATATCCGGCTTCTTTCATCATACGCCTGACGACACCTTTCGCACAATAGGTCACCAAAACACCACCTTCGGTCGTATGGGTATACAACCGGTTGAAGATTTCCTGATTCCACATCTCCGGCTGCTTATCAGGGGCAAACGCATCGAAATAGATCAGGTCGATTCGATCCGGCAAAGCACACGTATTACTGTCTCCTTGTATTTTATGCAGTTCAAAGAACTCCGTAACCTGGACTGCAACATTCCATTCCGCCTGATGCAGAGCATGGAAAACATCCTTTCGTCCGGCACAGAGCATTTCTCCGTAATTCAGGCTCTCGATCACGTCTGTACCAAGCGGATAAAGCTCAATCGAACAGTAATGTATTTTCCGTTGGCAGGCCTCAGCATCCAACAAAGTCAGAAAGGCATTAAGTCCGGTACCGAAACCTATTTCCAGAATGGTGATTTCTTTCCGTTCCAGATGGTGCAACCCGGCTTCGATAAAGACATGGCGCGACTCCTGTACGGCGCCGTTCACAGAATGGTAGTGTTCGTCCATTTCTGGGATAAAAAGCGTATGGCTACCATCCGCCGTCAGTTGTAATTCCCGTTTGATATGATTCGTTGTGTTCTGCATATATTTCTATAATATGCCTGCAAAGGTAAGTTTTTAATCCCGGTTTTTATATACCTTTGTACCCATAACAAGAATCGAGGATGGCCAAGAAATTTATCTTTCTTTTACTCTTGCTGTTTACGGGTTTACAAATGATACGGGCCCAACAAACATATTCCATAAAAGGTATCGTAAAGGATGCCACCAACGGCGAACCGGTGAGTTTCGCCAATGTTGTCATATGGAATACGATAGAAGGGACTGTCACTGATTCGATCGGCCAATTCGAGATCACCGGAGTCTCTCCCGGAAGCTATCGCCTACAAGCCTCCTTCATTGGTTATAAACCAACAGTCACGGCTGAATTCAGGATTTCCAACAAGGATCTATTTTTTCCGATCGAACTGGAAGAAAGCAGTGAAAGTCTGCAAGAAGTAAGCATCGTTGCCTCGCCTTTCCGCAAGACGGCAGAAAGCCCGCTCGGACTGCGCGTTATCGGATTCAAAGAGATCGAGAAAAGTGCCGGAGGAAACCGGGACATATCCCGGGTCGTACAATCTTTCCCTGGTGTAGCATCTACGGCCGCTTTCCGAAACGACTTGATGGTCAGAGGCGGAGGCCCGTCTGAGAACCGTTTCTTTCTTGATGGCGTAGAAATACCGAACATCAACCACTTTTCCACGCAGGGAGCTTCCGGAGGTCCTGTCGGGATCATTAATCCAGATTTCATACGCGAAGTCAATTTCTACTCTGCCGCCTATCCTGCCGCGCGTGGAAACGCCCTTAGCTCGGTTCTTGATTTCAAGCTACAGGACGGCAACAAAGAAAAATTCTCCTTGCGGGGAGTGATAGGAGCTTCGGACATCGGATTCTCTGTCAACGGACCGGCCGGCAAGAAGACAACTTACCAGGTGTCTATTCGCCGTTCATACCTTCAGTTCCTTTTCGATATGATCGGATTACCTTTCCTGCCGACCTTCACTGACGCACAATTCAAAGTGAAACATACATTCGACCGGAAAAACGAACTGACGATCCTGGGACTGGGAGCCATAGACGACATGAAACTCAACACCGGCATGGAAGATATGAGTGAAAAGAACCAATATATCTTAGCCTACCTGCCAGTAGTCAAGCAAAAAACATACACCTTGGGAGCAGTTTACAAACATTACTCCGGCAAAAACATTTATTCACTGATTATCAGCCGGAGCCAGCTAAACAACCGGAATATCAAATACAAAGACAATGACGAAAGTTCGGAAGAAAACCTGACTCTCAATTACCGTTCGGACGAAATCGAAAACAAACTGCGCAGTGAGAATATATTCCGTTTTCCTTTCTTCCGGCTGAATGTCGGCGGAAACCTCGAATATGCGACCTACACCAATCATACATACCAGAAACAGTTCACCACGACTCCCAAAGTGATCAACTATCACACGGATCTCGGACTTTTGAAATGGGGCTTTATGCCACAGCCATATACGAAAGCGATAACGAGCGTTTCATCGCATCTTTAGGAGTACGGGCAGATGCCAACGACTATTCGCCGGAGATGAACAATCTCCTGGATCAGCTCTCACCCCGCCTCTCCCTTTCCTACCGTTTGTTTGGAGCGGTTTATCTGAACGGAAACATCGGCAGATATTACGAATTGCCTCCTTATACAGTCCTCGGATTCAAAGACAATCAAGGCAACTATCTGAATAAGGCCAACCGCCTGACTTATATCCGGAGCGACCAGACGGGACTCGGACTGGAGTATCGCCCTTCCTCATATCTGAAATTCTCGGTAGAAGGTTTTTACAAGAAGTACGACCAATACCCGATGTCATTAGTCGATAGCATTCCACTCGCCTCTAAAGGTACGGACTACGGGGTTTTAGGAAACGAAGCGGTCAGCTCAACCGCCACAGGAAGAGCATACGGCCTCGAACTTACCGGACGGTGGTATAATTATAAAGGACTGACCTTTATCGCTTCCTACACCTACGTCCGAAGCGAATTCAAGGATGGACGCGGAAGCGGAAAATACATTCCGTCAGCTTGGGACAACCGCCACCTCTTTACATTCAGCGGAACCTACGCACTGCCAAAAAACTGGGATATCGGAGCTAAATTAAGAGTTGTAGGCGGTGCACCTTATACCCCTTACGATGTTGAAAAAAGTAGTCTGGTCGAAGCCTGGGACGCCAGCGGTAGCCTCTATTACGATTACAGCCGCTTCAACAGCGAACGGTTAAAGCCTTTCACGCAATTGGATATCCGGATAGACAAGACCTTCTATCTGAAAAAGTTCATGTTGGGTGCTTATATTGACATACAGAACATCTTGAATTCCAAATATAAAGAACAGGATGTGTATATCAAAACAGGTAAAGTCCTAAACCCAGAAGCACCCCTCGACCAACAACGCTATGAATTAAAATCCGTAGAACGCCGTACCGGGACTTTATTGCCCAGTATAGGACTTATGATCGAATTTTAGAAAAGTATTGATTTATGCAAGCTTATACCAAATAATTCCTATTTTTGCATGTGGGATTCAAAAGGGATCTATTTTGGAGCTTAGAATAATATTTATTTAATGGGCAAATCATCAGACTACAAAACAAAGTACAGATGGCTATTTTTTTTCACTGTCATATGCCTGCTCTTCACATGCCGGTTCATGCTGATGAAAATAATCCTATCCTGATCATAAGTTCTTACAACCCTGACACCCGCAATACGACACAAAATATTTCCGAGTTCATGGAAGAGTACAAGAAACAGGGGGGAAACTCGCCTGTCGTAATCGAAAACATGAACTGCAAGAGCCTGCCCGAAGCTCCCCTCTGGAAGGAAAGAATGCGTAAATTATTGAACAAATACCAGGGGGAAAGCAGCCCCAACCTGATCGTTATACTCGGGCAGGAAGGATGGGCCTCCTATCTGTCTCAAGATGACAGCATAATCCAGAATATTCCGATACTTTGCGGCATGGTCAGCCGAAATGCCGTTTTACTGCCTGACAGTAATATAAATGTAGCGGAATGGACTCCCGAAAGTGTAAACGTAGAAGACCTGAAAAACAAGGAAAGGAACCTGGCAGGATTTGTCTACAACTATGATATCAAAGCCAATATAGAGCTGATCCGGAAACTGTATCCGAGCACCAAGCATTTAGCCCTTGTCACAGACAACAGTTATGGAGGTATTTCGCTTCAAGCCCTGGTAAGAAAGGAAATCGGCAAAATAGATGGGATAGACTTCATCCCTCTGGATGGGCGTAAGAACGATATCTATAACATCATCGAGGAGATCAAGCAATTGCCCCCACAAAGCATCATCCTTTTGGGAACCTGGCGTGTAGACGTCAACGACGGATATTATGTCGGCAACGCGACTTACACCATGATGCTGGCAAATCCCAAAGTGCCTGCATTTTCACTGACTTCCATCGGTCTGGGACACTGGGCGATCGGGGGCTGTATCCCCCAATACCGCTCCATAGGAAAAGATCTGGCCCGCCAGGCTGTCCACCTTTTGAAGGAACACCCTGATGAACTTGACACAGAAACAATCCCGAACGTATATACATTCGATGCCAAGAAACTGAAAGAACGAAGTATCTCGACAAAAGAACTGCCCCCTCATTCCGTGTTTATCAATACCGAGGTAGGATTATTCGTCCAATATAAATTTGAAATCCTGTTGTTGGTGTCAATCGTGTTGTTACTGTTCCTGATCATGGTACTTTACTTTTACCTACGCACCAGCAAACTGAAAAATAAATTACTGATCCTAATCGACAAACAGAAAGAAGACGAAATAGAACTAAGAAAGGCCAAAGACAAGGCAGAAGAATCCGACCGTTTGAAATCCGCTTTCCTGGCCAATATGAGCCACGAGATCCGTACGCCGCTAAATGCAATTGTCGGTTTCTCCAACCTGCTGACCATAGCGGAGAACGAAGAGGAACGGGATGAATATATCAATATCATCAGCAGTAACAACGAATTGCTCCTGCAACTAATCAACGATATTCTGGACGTTGCGAAGATTGAAGCTGGCACATTGGAATTTATCGACTCCGAAATAGATATCAATGCCCTATTATCCGATATCGAGCAGTCTTCCCGCTTGAAAGCCCCCGAAGGGTACAGGTTTCTTTTGTCGAAAAACTGCCTTATTGCATCATCATGTCGGACAAGAACCGGTTGGCACAAGTCATTACGAACTTCATCAACAACGCAATCAAGTTTACGAAAGAGGGAAGCATCCGGTTCGGTTACGAGCATAAAGACGACAAACTATTATTCTACGTCAAAGATACAGGATGTGGCATAGAACCGGAGAAGAAAGATCTTGTGTTCAACCGTTTCGTAAAACTGAACAGCTTTGCACAGGGGACAGGCCTGGGACTTGCCATCTGTCAGATGATCGTCAAGAAGCTGGGCGGCGAGATCGGTGTGGAATCCGAATTGGGAACAGGTTCGACTTTCTGGTTCACTTTACCGGATACCGTCATTCATGGCATCAATATTCAGTCGATAAAAACAACGGTACACGAGGAGGCCGTAATCAACAACACGAATCTGAAAAAAGCGACGCTGCTGATCGCGGAAGACAACGAAAGCAATTACATACTGATCCGTGCGATCCTAAAAGAGTATGACCTATTGCATGCCCGCAATGGGAACGAAGCCATCCGGCTTTATCGCGAGCACCATCCGGATCTTATCCTAATGGATCTCAAGATGCCAGACATGGACGGATATGAAGCGACTGCCGAAATCAGAAAAGAAGACTCCGACATCCCTATTATCGCCGTAACCGCTTTTGCTTTTGCAGAAGATGAACAACGGGTAAGGCAAAGCGGCTTCAACGGATATGCGGCCAAGCCGATCAAACCGGCGGAATTGAAAAAGATCATCGTCCAGTATCTTTCCTCTACAATACACGTGTCTGGGGAAATTGTAAAGTGAAAGTAGTCCCTTTCTCTTCTTCCGAAATAACGGAAATACTACCGCCATGCCGGTTCATGATCTGCCGACAAACACTCAAACCAATTCCCGAACCACCCTGTTTGGTCGTAAAAAATGGAACAAACACTTTATCCATCGCTTCCGGCACAATACCGTATCCGTTGTCAGATACCGTAATCACCGGAACTCCTTCACGCCTGAACGCATTCACCCGGACTTCAGGATAAAGACGTTCCTGACATGCCTCGGCTGCATTTTTCAACAGGTTTATCAACACTTGTTCAATCATGGCACGATCAGCATAAATGCGCAAGTCCACCGGGCGGACAGAGAAAGAGAATGAAACAGCGCCGGCAGGATACAACCCCCTTAAATCGTCAAAAAGGGAGGAGACCGGAAACAACTGCTGTGTCGGAGCCGGAATACGGGTCAGCTTCCGGTAATTCTCGACAAAGTCCAATAACCCTTTACTCCGGCGGTGTATCGTTTGCATAGCTTGCAACATAATGCCGTAATCCCGTTCGTTCAAGCCATTGGAGGTCGCACGCTCCGTCACCGTCTCCGACAGGGAAATGATAGGGGCGATAGAATTCATGATCTCATGCGTCAGGACACGGATCAGCTTTTGCCAGGCATCTGTCTCCGCCTCCGCCACTACCACATTGTACAGACGAGTCCGAAAAGCGGAAAGTGCCTCATTCATGGCACGTGTCAGGTTGGCTTCCGGTCCGTCAGTCGAAGGGACAGGGAAAGACAGGTTCATATCTCCATAGTGGATGTTAGCAATCAGATGCTCCATCCTCTGAAGCATTTTCCGCTGATCCTGATAAAGAGAAAAAGCAGTTCCCAGCAAGATTATAAAACACATGACAGCCGTAAAATACAACCCTTTCAAAAGTAAAAAAGCAATTGAAAGAGATAGCCCGACCAGTAACCCGATCTTCAGGAAAAGGACATATCGTTTCATAGACCCAACTTATCCAGTTTCCGATACAAAGCAAAACGGGTGATTCCCAGCAGTTCGGCGGCCCGGGTGATATTCCCGTCCGCCCGGCGGAGGGCACGTTCGATCGCTTCCTTTTCGAGAACGCTCAGATTCAGCTCTTCCGGCTCTCCTTTCTGTTGGGCAGGTGCAGGATGTAGCATAAAATTTTCAGGTTTCAGCATGGAACCATCCGAAAGAATCACGGCACGCTCGATCGCATGCTGCAATTCGCGGACATTGCCCGGCCATGCATAGCTTTGTAACTTCGTTTTCGCATCCCTGGTAAGTCCCCCTATCTTCTTCTTATACTTGCGGACATAACGGTTCAGAAAATAATCGGCCAGTAGCAAAATGTCATTTCCCCGCTCGCGGAGCGGAGGAATATGTAACTCGATCGTATTGATCCGGTACAACAAATCTTGCCGGAAAGTCCCTTCCTGGACCATCGCGTGGATATTCATATTCGTGGCAGAGATCAGCCGGACATCGATCGGTACGGAGCGGGTAGCCCCCAAACGGAGAATCTGTCTTTTCTCGATAGCAGTCAATAATTTCGCCTGCATCGGCAAACTCAAATTGCCGATCTCATCCAAGAACAGGGTTCCTCCGGAAGCTACTTCCATACGTCCGGGTTTATCGTGTCGGGCATCCGTAAAAGCTCCTTTTTCATATCCGAACAGTTCGCTTTCAAATAATTGTTCCGGAATACTCCCCAAATCGATACTGACAAAAACCTGGTTGCAACGGGGCGAATGATGATAAAGGGCACGTGCAATCAGATCCTTTCCGGTCCCGTTTTCGCCTAAAATCAGAATATTGGCATCCGTATCCTTCAGCTTGGAGATCGTGGCAAACAATTCCTGCATGGCATCACTCTCTCCTATAATCTCAAAACCGGTATCTTCTGGATTTCCCAATGCCTCTACCCGTTGTTTCAACGTATTGACTTCCGTACGGCTTTCACGCAGTCTCAAAGCAGCCGAGATAGTAGCGAGCAGTTTTTCTTTTTCCCAGGGTTTCGGAATAAAATCGGTAGCTCCCGCTTTAATAGCACGCACAGCCTTTTCCGTATCTGCATACGCCGTAATAAAAAGAACCACTGCATCGGGATCGGCGGCTTTTATCTTTTCGAGCCAAAAGAACCCTTCCTGTCCGCTGATAGCATCCCGCCGGAAATTCATATCCAACAAAATCACATCCGGCACGAATGTCGACATAAAATGTTCGATCCGTTCCGGCTGTGTTGTCACTTTTATCTGTTCCACATAGGGTTCAAGCAACAGATTCAATGCGAAGAGGACATCTTCGTTATCATCTATAATCAATATTTTCCCGTTCTTCATATTCCTGATATTATTCTGTCTCCTGTAAGAAATCATCCTTAACATGGCAAAGATATGTATTATATATATGGAATGTATGTGCGATACTGCACATAATTTGTGCGGAATAACACGTTTTTTTCATACATTTACAGGCAAATACGACATAAACCATTAAAAAATATTACTACGATGAAAACATCCCGCTATTCATTTCCGCCCTTATCGGTATGCAGCCCTTACAGGTTGCCAACCTGCGGTTAAGACAAACAATGTTTGCAACGACACATGTACCTGCCCGGCGACAACAGAAGAGGTTCCGGTTGCCTTGTTGACAGACACTCCTGTAATCACCGCTCCCCCTGCCGAACTCAAACTCGACCCCTTCTATAAGAAATATATGAATGTGAACGGCATTCATGTCGTCAGTTCCTGGCGCGTACCCGACTCCTGTTTCTACGCCGCTTATATCAGTATTAAGGCTTTGACCGACGTACTTCCACGCGAGGTCATGAAATCATTGACCGACCGACATACACGTATCGGCATCATGGCACGCTACGAAGGGACGACGGATATTCCCGAACATGCTTTCTTGGCAAAAGACACAACGCTTAACTGGGACGTCCGTGCCCGTGGTTTAGGCGGCGATGCCGAACATCCTTTCTCAACCTGTGCCGAGGAGAACATCCTTGCCTATCAGATCGACAAATACCATGCGGAAGATATCCTGATCCACGAGTTCGCCCACACCATACATGGAGCCGGCATTCTCCCGATCCATCCTGAGTTCAACGACGAATTGCAGGCATCTTTGGATGCAGCCGTAGCTAAAGGTCGCTGGAAAAATGTCTATGCCGCCACAAACGTCTGGGAATATTGGGCGGAAGGAGTCCAGAACTGGTTTAACGTGAACGCCGAGGTCAATACGGATGATGGCGACGGCAAACATAATAAAATTAACACCCGTGAAGAACTGAAAGCATATGATCCGGGACTCTATACCATTCTTGCCCGATACTTTCCGGAGATAAAGGAACAGGTCAGCCGACATAAAAAAACGGATCTATACCATTGGACAGAATAACACCTGAAAATAAAACAGTATTCAAACACAAAAATCGAACCGGACAAGCTATTATTCTGTAATCGCTGCCACTGATTATAAAATCACAGGCAGCAATTATATAATCACAGGCAGTAACTATATAATCAGTGGCAGCGATTACAAAATAATAGAGCAAATCGCCAACTATAGATAAGGTTTTAGAAAACTCCCCGTGCTAATCCGCACGTTAATTGTGCTAATCCGCACCTCCACTTCCAATCTTCACTCTTTTATCAACTTAAATATCAATATTTTACAAGAATGGCACATTATTTGCTTCCTTCTTGTCATGAAACACACGATATACATAACAATACTCCTTCTGCTCCCCTTCCAGCTCAAGTCGCAGAAAACACTTACACTGACATTGAGCGAAGCAATCGAAATGGCGCGCCGGAATTCTCCTGAAGCAATTGCCGCCCGTCATGCTTTCAGAGCTTCTTACTGGAACTGGCGTTCGTTCCGAGCCAAACAGCTACCGAGCTTGACGCTTACATCCGATCCGAGCTTGAATCGTTCCATTCAATCGGTTACATTGGAAGATGGCAGCGACAAATTTGTACATCGGAACCAACTCTCAGTCGATGCCGGTCTCGAAATCCAACAAAATATAGCACTCACGGGAGGTAGGGTTTTATTGAAAACCGGACTTGAAAGACTGGATATGTTTACCGACAATATCTCGTCTTACAAGAGTACTCCGGTAGTCGTAGGATATGAACAAGACTTATTCGGCTTCAACGACCTAAAGTGGGAACGCCGCATCGAACCGATTAAATATGAAGAAGCAAAAAAGACCTATATCGAAACACTCGAACTGGTTGCAGCCTATACGACCAATCGCTTTTTTAATCTGGCAACGGCACAAACCTCACTGGAAATCGCAAACTATAATTTCGCATACGCCGACACACTTTACCGATATGCGCAAGGACGTTACAATATCGGAACGATTACCGAAAACGAAATGCTCCAACTGGAACTCAACAAACTGACCGAACAGACAAACCGTCTCAATGCACAAATCGAAGTCGATGATTATATCCAGTCGCTCCGCAGTTATCTGGGTATTTCCGAAAATATTACCCTGGTAGTGATTCCCGACGACAGCATTCCTCACTTCACAGTCGATGTAAACGAAGCCATGCAACTTGCTTTCCAAAACAATCCGGATATCAGCGCTTTCGAACGCCGTCGGCTGCAAAGTGAAAGTAACGTCGCCGAGGCGAAAGCCAACCGGGGTTTTAAAGCTGCCTTATATGCACAGTTCGGTCTGACGCAGAGCAACGAAAAGCTGAAAGAATCCTACCGAGATCCGATGGACCAACAATTGGTGACATTGGGTATACGCATACCGATACTGGACTGGGGAGTAGGAAAAGGCCGGGTGAAAGTGGCCAAAAGCAATCGGGACAAGGTTTACACCGAACTGGAACAGGAGCGGATGGATTTCGAACTGAACGTCGCCAAGATCGTCAAACAATTCAACATACAGGCCGGGAAAGTTGCCATAGCCTATAAAACAGACCAAACGGCCCAGCGCCGTAACGATGTAGCACGCAGGCTTTACCTGTTGGGAAAATCGACAATTCTCGACCTCAATGCCGCCATAGCCGAAAAAGACAACTCCCGCCGTGCTTACATCACGGCTTTATATAATTATTGGAATCTCTATTACGGTCTCCGCAGCCTGACCGGCTACGATTTCGAGAAGATGATCCCGATCACGGAAGATTACGAACTCCTATTGAGGTAATTGACAATTGAGAATTGACAATTGATAAATCATAATTCATAAATCATAATGGATAAACCTATTGCAAAGAAACCCGTTTATTACCGCTACCGCTGGCATATCGCCGGAGGAACCGCATTCATAGCTCTTCTCGTCTATGTCGGGATCGCCGCCTCCGGTGGCAGGAAACTCCGTACCGAAGCGGAAAACCTGATCATCGGTGAAGCGACAAGCGACAAGTTCCTGGAATATGTAGATGTCGAAGGGGTCGTACAGCCTATTCTCACCATCCAGATCAACGCCCGCGAAGCAGGCAGCGTAGATCAGATCATAGCAGAGGAAGGGACTATGATGAATAAGGGAGATACAATCCTGACACTCAACAATCCCGACCTTATCCGCACCATCGAGGATCAGCAGGATGAATGGGAAAAGCAACTGATCTCTTATCAAGAGAAAGAGATCGAGATGGAACAGAAAAGCATCGACTTGCAACAAGAAACCTTGCAGACGACTTACGAACTGAACCGGCTCAAAAAAAGCTATGCACTCGACGAAGAGGAATTCAATATGGGAGTCAAAAGCAAAGCACAGCTGGAAGTGGCTCGGGACGAATTCGACTATAAGACCCGAAGCACAGCTTTGCAGTTGGAGGGTTTGCGCCATGATAGTGCGGCCACGATCTTGCGCCGTGAGTTAATGAAAAATGATCTTGAACGAGAACGTAAAAAGTTCGAACGTGCTCGGGAGCGCATGGAGGATCTGATTGTTCGTGCACCTCTCTCCGGACAACTCAGTTTTGTCAAAGTAACTCCCGGACAACAGGTACAGAGCACCGAAGCAATCGCTGAGATCAAAGTCCTCGATCAGTTCAAAATCCATACTTCCCTCAGCGAATACTACATCGACCGGATCACGACCGGTCTGCCCGCCACCATCACCTGGCAAAATAAGAAATTCCCACTCCGGATTACCAAAGTCGTCCCGGAAGTCAAAGACCGTAACTTCGATGTCGACCTGGTCTTTACGGAGACAAGTCCGGAAAACGTACGCATCGGCAAGAGTTTCCGTGTCCAGATCGAACTTGGGCAGCCGGAAGAGGCTCTCGTTATCCCACGTGGCGACTTTTTCCAAACTACCGGTGGCCAATGGATATACAAATTGAACGAATCCGGCACGAAAGCCCGGAAAACCCCGATCAGTATCGGCCGTCAAAACCCGCAACAATACGAAATAACCGGTGGTCTCCAATCAGGCGACAAGGTGATTGTCACAGGATATAGTACCTTTGGGGATGCGGAAGAGTTGATTTTAAAATAAAAGAAGAATAATCCCGATACGACAACATCAATATGAAAATAATACTATTAGCTTTACGATCGCTGATACGTTTCAGGCTCTACAGTGCCATCAACATCATGGGGTTGGCACTGAGTCTGGCGTGTGTCATAATCATCAGCAGGTATGTCTACAGTGAATTGACAACAGATCATTTTGCGTCCAACCATGAACGGTTGTTCCTAAGCGTCAGGCATTGGAATAATAACGAAAAAGTGCCCACTCTTCTTACTACACAAAATATCATGATGAGAAAGGATTACAAAAATCCTTTGGATATACCGGAAATAGAAAAACACACTTCATTTGTTTCTCTTAAAGACGTAACAATCGAAGTTGAAAACAAAGGATTCAGTGCGCATGTTCTAGCAACTGATTCGGTTTTCTTGCAAATATTAGACTTCCCTGTTTTAAAAGGTGACCAGACAAAGCTATTAAAGGACCCTAAAGGAGCAGTCCTCAGTGAATCTTTTGCGAAAAAACTATTTAAGAACCAAGACCCTATCGGGAAAATCATAAATTACAACGGACAACTGTTAACCATACAGGGAATTACAGGAAATGTCGAGACTAAAAGTTCTCTTTCTTTCGACCTTCTGATTTCACGTGCATTACAATGGAGATGGCCTCCAGTGAATTATTACAGCATAGCTTTAGCTGTTCCACATACCGATATAGACGTTATAAATAAGAAACTTAAATCCACGTACGATCAACAGAACGCACGCAGTTTCCTATTCCAGCTTTTTCCTCTGGATAAACTGTATATGGAGACTTATATCCAAAAAGGAGAAAAGACATTTTTACAAGGGAATGCAAGTAGCGTTCATATCCTGTCCGTCACAGCCTTACTGCTTTTGCTTGTCGGAGTATTCAATTTTGTCCACCTCAACTCTGTCGTCATCCTTAAAAGGAGAAAAGAATTCAGTATGAAAAAAGTGTTCGGAGCCCGGCCTGCTCAACTTTTTATTCAACTATATATAGAAAATCTCTTCTTAACCGCATTTGCCTTGTTTCTAGCTTGGGTCATTATCGAAATGACTTATGACATACAAGTTCATATACTGGAAATCAAATCTATAGTTCAAAAACACTATAATATATGGATATCAATTCTATTATTGTTACTTTTACCTGCAATCACAGCTTTGCATACATTCGTACGTTTCAGCCGGAAACCAGTCATAAGTTCCCTACAAAATATTGACCGAAGTAAAGATAAGCCGGAGATAAAAACCATATTTCTCACTTTACAATATGGCATAACACTCTCTTTGATCGTTTGCTCTCTATTTTTTATCAAACAATTGAACTATATGCTGGCTACAGATCCTGGATATCAAACTAAAGACATCATAAAAGTGTGGTTCCAACGGCCTACCTCTTCGATGTCATACACTACCGATGAAATAAAACATCAAGAGGAAGTCAACAAATATATTTTAGAGACATTACAATCTTCTCCGATTTTTGAAACTTTCTGTTTCGGTATAAGTCCTTATGAATTTCCATTGAATCCTCTTCATAAAAAGGCGGTAAGAATTCCAGGAGGTGAATGGGAAGAAGTCATCCATATAACCATCAGCCCCGACTTTCTCACACTATATAACATTCCGGTTTTCGGGAAGGGCCTTCCTATTGCTCAAAATGAGGTATTGTTAAATGAAACAGCCAAAAGACTTTTCTCTCAAAACGAAAAACTTCCGGAATTATTGGAAAGCGACTGGAATGCAAAAGGGACATATCTGCTTGTCAAAGGTTTTACCAATGACTTTCAGACAGTTCATCTTGCACAGCATAACAAACCGATCATCCTATCCATACACAATGAGTCTATGCTTTCTCACAATAAACTGATGGCAGCAATCTCTCCAGGGTATCGTCAGGAAGCCATTCTGTTTTTGGAAAAGTTACATAATGAAATAGGACAAGGTGATTTTGAATATACTTTTGTTTCTGATGAAATCGAGGAACTATACAATAAAGATAAACAAGTAGCCATTATCTATAGTGTTTTTGCACTGATAGCAATCCTGATCTCCTCATTAGGTCTTTTCGGGTTATCCTTGTTTGACGTACAGCAACGTTACCGCGAAATAGCCATCCGCAAAGTCAACGGAGCAACCACTTCCATCATCATGCAAATATTATTACGAAAATATTATAAGCTTCTCGCAATCGCATTTATTGTGGCGGCTCCTGTCACCTGGCTTACCATCCACAAATATCTGGAAAGTTTCGTCCACAAAGCCGACATCTCCTGGTGGTTATTTGCTATCGCTTTGTTACTTACGGGAGCAATCTCTTTGCTGACTTTAATTTGGCAAATACGCAAGGCTGCCCGGACCAATCCGGCAGAAGTGATCAAATCAGAATAAAAACAAACAACCATGATACTACAACACTACATCAAAGTTGCACTTCGTAACCTGACAAAATATAAAGTGCAATCTACCATCAGTATTGTCGGCCTGGCAATCGGGCTGATCTGTTTCACATACGGATGGAACTGGTACAGGTATGAAACGAACTACGACGGGTTCTATCCACAATCCGAGCAAATTTACCGGATATACGGAATCGATAAACAAACGGGAAAGAAATCGGAGGAATTACCACTTATTCTGGCACGCAAACTGAAAAAAGATTTTCCGGAAGTAATAGAGACAACCCAGATTTATTCCAAATATGGTTCGACTTTTAAATATGGAGAAACAAGGTTAGAGGATCCGGACGAGGAATTCATTGACGAACAGTATTTCAAATTCTTTCCACGTCCCGTAATTTGCGGTAAAAAGGATGATATCCTGAAAACACTGGATGAGATAGCCGTCACCCGCTCTTTTGCCATGAAATATTTCAAAACACCAGAAAAAGCATTAGGCAAAACCCTTGAAAACGGATATCGTAAACACATTACGATCGTGTCCGTCCTGGAAGATTCGCCCAATAACTCCATGATGCAAGCCGATGTTTATGAACTGGATAAATTCGACCGTGACCGGGAAAACCGGATCACGGACGAAAAGCAATGGGCTTTGCTAAACACTAAAATTTATCTATTGTTAGCACCTAACATTAATATAAAAGCCTTTGAGAAGAAGATCAATTCTTATATGGTTGAGCATGGATATAATAAATCAATCCTACTAAAATTGATTCCCCTGACAGATGTCCGTCATACATTTGGAAGTGAATTGACATTTAATCTTTCCTACATCCGGACATTCACGGTAACCGGACTCTTATTGTTACTCTGCGTTTTCTTTAATTTCACCAATCTACTGTTGAATCGTATCTATTTACGGAACAAAGAAATGAAATTGAGAAATGCGATCGGCGCTGATAAAAAAAACTTGGTTATCCAGTTGCTGCTGGAATTGACGCTGCTTGTCGGGATCAGCTTTCTATTGGCCTCTTGCCTGTTGGAATTAACCGCTGGCGGTTTCTCACGCCTCTTCGAAACGACATTACAGCGAAAATTATTATTCAACCATCTTTGTATCATAACAGGTATTAGCTGGTTGATACTCACGGTTGTCTGCCTACCACTATTCCTGCATTTTGTCCGTGCCTCTTCTCTATTAATATCCGATGAAATCTCTCCTACTCGGAAAAGCGGCTTCCGCAAAATCAGCATGACACTTCAACTATGTATTTGCATATTTTTTCTGATGAGCACATTCATTATGTTCAGGCAAATATCTTTCATGAAACATAAAGACTTGGGATTCCAGAAAGAGGGCCTGATCCAGATGGAAATGACATTCAACGACCGGGAAGGGATCAGTCGAGAGATTTCTTCATTGGCAGTCCTAAAAGGATTCACACGAGCCGGAATATTTACTATCACCCATGAGCCTTATACACAAAACGAAGTCGAATGGGAAGGGAAACCACTGGATTTCAATCCAAACTTCCAAGTCCTACAAATAGGTAGCAACTTCCCGGAAGTTTTCAACATACCAATGTTGAAAGGACGTTTCGTTGATGAAGGAGATCTATCCGACGGTAACCGACATTCCTCTTGGACAAAAGCTGTCATCAATGAAGAAGCAGCCCGTATCATGGGTATAAACGATCCTATCGGAAAGAAGATCAGCATTTGGAATTACACAATAAATAGAGACGGAAGTAGAGGACGTGCCGAAATGGAGATCGTCGGGGTCATCCAAAACTTCCAAGCAGCCAGTTTACGCAACCCGGTACTGCCTCTAGTAATCGTAACCGATCCAAGCAAATGGAATAGCTATTTTTATTATGCCCGTACCGAACCCGGAAAAGAAAAATCCGCGATCAAAGCGATCCGGAATGTATTCAAAAAACATTCCAAACAAGGTGACCCTACCACTTGTAAAACACAAACTATAAACCAGATACTCGACCAGCTCAGTACCTCCGAGGACGCCAGCTTGCAACTCTTCACTTTACTAGCCCTGTTCTGTACGCTCATCTCCATCTTCGGGCTTTATTCCATTTCGTCCAGCAATATGGAACAACGGAGGAAAGAGATTGCCATACGGAAAGTGATGGGAGCCTCTGCTGGAACAATTGTCAAGATGTTCTTCCAAGAATATCTGACAATTGCACTGATCGCCAATCTTCTGGCACTGCCACTCGCATGGTTGTTCATGCAAAATTGGTTACAACAATATGCCTACCGGAGCCATATCTCTGCCTGGATGTATATTGCAATCGTATTTGCCACCATCTTCCTGATCATCGGAGCTGTCCTCTATCAAACGATACGGGCTGCCCAGAACAATCCGGCGGAGGTGATCAAGTCAGAATAAAAAAATATATTTGAACAAGATTTTATAACAAACAATCAGACAATGTTATCACACTATATCAAAGTTACTTTCCGGGAATTACTAAAATACCGAACTCAATCAATTATCAGCATTATCGGCCTGGCCATAGGATTTACAGCCTTCATTTTAGGAGGTTACTGGCTATGGTGGGAGACACATTTCGATAATTTCCACCCGGAAGCAGACCGACTTTACTGCCTAACGACGGAGGGACTTGTAAAGCGTGCCAACGGAACACAAGCCGATCTGGATCAATTACATATTAATGACCGGGAAGAATTGTTCAAGTTGCTCCCCGAAATCGAAGCCTCCTGTTCATTCAACCATCTCAGCTTTACATTGCAACAGGGAAACGAGGCAATTAACCTGCATGGAATGGAAAGCGGGCAGTCCTTTTTCAATCTTTTCCAGGCGGATTTTATCGAAGGAACTCACAAAGGTATCGTTCCCGACGGCAGTTCTGTCATTTTAACGAAAAGGACAGCTCACAAACTGTTCGGGACAACAAACTGCATCGGCAAGGAAGTCGTATTGGATAACAATCTCCGTCCCTCGGTAGCCGGTGTTATCCGTGATTATCCGGATAATACTGATTTGCTGTTCGACTTCTTGTTGATCAGGATACCCCAACCCAATCATGTCAAACGCATGACGACCTACGTGCGACTTCAAAAGAATACAAACATGACAAATGTACGGAACAAACTAACGCTCTATAAAAGCCATGCAGAAGATAAATGGGATCGCGAACAAGTAAAAAACTGGAAAATAAACTTGCTGACAGCCTCCGAAGTACATCTCCGGTGCCACCCTGAATTGACAGATCGCATCCGTAACATTCATATCCTGCTTTAGCCGGAATAATGGCTTTCCTAAGCGCTTTAATCAATCAGCTTGTTCTTTTTATAGGGCAACAGCAACGGAAGCAGCAAAAAAACCGGACTTACCTTTGTGTTGGGGCCTCAACCACAAGTATGGTCATGAAAGGTTTTACCGAACTGGCATTCCCCTTAATGATTGCCTTTTTAATTGCTTTCTGCCTGATCGAAAGCCTCTATCCTTACTATGAAAGCTATACGGCATGGAACCGATACGGCATCTACGAGAACGTCAGTCGCCATCTTTCACGAACTTCACTTTTCGGCAATACGCTATCACTCGCCGGAATCAGTATCTTGATCTTCCTTTTTATCTGTTACTATCCGATACGAAATCTTTTGGAGCATAAAATACGGAAACCTGCTCTTTTCAAACAGAGCCTGATCGTCGTCCAGATATTTATCGGTTCACTATTCTTTATCATCTCTTTAGGGTTGTTTCGGCAGTTGCATTTTATCCTTTCGAAAGACAAAGGGATCGATTATGAACGGGTCATACAAGTCGATTTAGGATACAGTACAGCTCATCAGACAGACCTTAGTGTCTTGAAACCTGAAATGGCCAATCACCCATATATAGAAGGAGTTACATATACCTGTGGAAATGCTCCGGTCTTTACGGAACAAGGGGATTGGTACGGTTCTTTTTACTCTCACTTTTGTTTCGATCCGAATGAATCTGAACCAAATAGTTACAACCCGGTAGTTGTTGCCGACAAAGACTTCTTTTCGTTTTTCAAACTGCAACCGATATCGGGCAACTGGCCGACGGCGGCAAATCCATATAGCTATATAGTAAATGAAACTTGCCTACAAACATTAGGATATACGAATCTGCTTGAACGGCCTATATACATAAAAGGGCAGGCGAGCCAAGCCAAAGTTTGCTGTGTCATAAAAGACTATTTCTATGCTCCGATGCAATATCCCATATTACCGCTATTCTTTACCACATACGATAATCCAACAGTAAAAGACGTCGAGCGCCCTTACCTTTTTATGTCCGCTATGCAAAAGGGCATAAAAGGAGGTGCTGGAGCATCTTCGTGAGATAACATCACATATTCAGAATGACAATGTCAACCGGAACAAAATGTTTACGGAATTATCCGATCTGGTCGATCTTTTCAATCGCCCGGAGAAAGTGATCTTTACCATCTTTAGTATCCTTTCTCTGGTTTGTATCCTGATCTCCACTTTCGGTATCTACTCCCTGGTGAGTCTCGCCACCGAACAACGCCGAAAAGAGATTGCTATCCGTAAAGTAAACGGAGCGACATTTTATCACATCCTTCAACTGTTTTTCCGGGAGTATTTCATGTTAGTGGCATTAGGCAACGCTTTCGCTCTCCCGGTCGGCTACTTAGTAACGAAACGTTGGCTCGAAACGTACGCCAATCACACCACATTACCTGCATGGTTGTTCCTGCTGGTTTTCTTTTTCACCAGTGGAATCGTACTACTCTCTATTTTCCGCCAGGTTAAAAGAGCTGCTACTACCAACCCGGCGGAAATTATTAAAACCGAATAATCACAAAAAACATCACATCATGTTCATACATTACTCAAAAACAGTCGTCCAAGTACTCTCCCGGTCGCCCTCAAAAATAAATTATGAACAGAATAATTGAAAGGTTAGAACAATAAAAAAGAAAAGCAACAATTAATTAAGTCAACACATCCCAAAAACAATTAACATTTTAAATTGATAAGACAAATTACACTAATTATATCATACAGTACCATAAGTTGTTTTATATTCGCTCTATAAATTATTTATATTAATATGTCTTTTATGAAAACGAGCACTCTATTAGCTTTGTTTACTACATTAGCAGCAGGTTCATCCTGTGCACTGAAAGGTGAAGAATTAAAAGTAAAAGAGGTGATGCAATAATATAACATGCACAAACAAATATTTATAGTGATGTTGATTTGTCTAAGAGGTGTCGATTATATATCTGCACAGCAGTGGACAAAAAAGGATTCCGTCTGGCTTCAGAATGTTCTATCCGGAAAAGAAAAACTGGAACTGAATCCAGAGACGATGAAAGCGATTCAATCAGGTTCCTTTATAAACTTGGATGAACCGGCATCCAACATGAAGATATCGCCAGTAACTCCGTTACCCATCCTCAAAGATTTTACCGAATACATACAAACGGACTCGGCATACCGCAAGAAAGCATTGAAAGACCTCCACCAGGTGTCTTTTGGCTATACGCTCCTCCTCCCGGAAAAATACTACCAGTCTATCAATATATGCTCGATGAAGTCAAACGGAATCCGATCACGGTTCCCGGCGGCATGTTCTTTGATCTGGCTGAGATGACCAGCCGTAAATCACATATACACAAACGTAATGCTAAAAGAGACGGGACATGGAAGAATTACAATAATTTACCCACTCCCGATATCATCAAGAAAAAGAAAAAATTTGCAACCGATCATCCGAAATTAGCCGGACAGGATACGCTTTTGTTACGCAAGGACTCGTTGCAGTTAAAAGATACGACACACGTAATCTCCTCTGCTCCGACAAACTAAACATCCATAATAGGAACTTTATAAAAAAAGTCGTATTATTTTGCAACAATTCGGTGTCATATAACGTCTTATAGTTATACAAGAAACATTAATCAGAAACAGATTATGACAAAAATACAACTATTAGCTACGTTGTTAGCACTCTTTATCATTGCCATGTTAGGAGCATGCAGCAATGAAGACTACTCAGAACCGGATGTTTTCAAGGTAACACCTGACCTCCGTACCCGCATCAATACAGGGGTAAAGATGGCTTCCCGCACAGAGAAAAAATTGTTCAATGAAAAATTTAATTCTTTCCTCACCAAATGCGATGAAATGGGATTGGAAAATACACCTTATCAATATATGGAAACGGAAGAGTATGCCGATTTGAAAAATCAAGTCTTGTCATCCTCTCCCGCTACCTGTTACCTGCTAATGGACCGCTACCTAAAGCGAAATCCACCTTTCTTCTCTTTCATTCTGAACGATCTGATCGAAACAGCCTATCCCAATACAGCTGATAAAATTGCCAACCGGATGAAATCATCAACCACCGTGCAGGAAACAATGGAACTATTTCCTCAGGTTTGCCTGGAAATCTGGCTGGACGAGATCGATAACAGTTAATTTATCAAAAAAAACAAATCCAATTATTGCATATAATATATTTTTTACATTTATTTGTCTGACAAATAAGATTAATCATAATTATTGTCTAATATTATTGCAATGAATACATTAAGAGTACATAGTCAAACAATCACCCTTGTAGATCAAGTAGAGGACAGGCTTCTCAATTATTTAAAAGAAAAAGATATACGTACAGGGGATTCTATTCCTAATGAATTGGAATTGGCTGCAGCATTGGGTGTAGCCCGCAGTGTCCTTCGAGAGGCATTAAGTCGGTTAAAGATGATGGGGATGATAGAAACTCGTACACGTCGAGGTATGATCCTAACAGAGCCAACGATTCTTGGAGGAATGAAACGAGTTGTCGATCCACGTATTTTAGGAGAAGAGGCTCTTTTCGATATTTTAGGATTCAGAATTGCTTTGGAAATAGGGATATGCAGCGATATTTTCAGAAATATTACTCCAGAAGATATTTCTGAACTGGAAGAAATTGTAAAAATGGGAATTGTCTTTGAAAATAATGAATATGCCCCAGTTAGTGAGTTTACATTCCATGCTAAATTATATGAAATAACAGGAAACAAAACTATTTCGGAATTCCAAGGTATCATCCATCCTGTAATGATTTTTGTTAAAAACAAATTCAAGGATTTATTAGAACCTATTAATATTGAAATGAAAGAGCAAGGGCAAATAGTTACCCACGCAGATCTTCTTGATTTTCTCAAAAACAGGGATGAATTCGGGTATCGAAGAGCAATAGAACAGCATTTTGAAGTATACAAAAGATTTTTAAATAGCAGAAAATAAACTAATAACTTGTTAACAATATGTCTAATACGGTCAAAATAGAAATAATTTTTCTGGCTTGTTTGCTAAATTTATTTCAGGCCACAGCATCAAAAGAAAGTATCCCTCCAACTACTCCAAGATTGGAAAAAATCAAATGGGATAATTCTCTAACTTTACCCGATTTAGATGACAGACCTAATATTGGGGTTGCGGGGGCTTTTTCGGGTTTTATAGGAGACAACCTAATTATTGCGGGAGGCGCAAACTTTCCTAATGCCACACCTTGGAATGGGGGAAATAAAACTTATTGGAATACAATATATTGTATAAATATAACCCAGCCAACCTCCAAATGGTTAATATTACCCCAAAGTATGCCAAAAGCTTTGGCATACGGCAATTCTATAGAATTGCCTACAGGAATATTATGTATTGGAGGTTGCGATTCCGCCCAATGCTATAATGATGTTTTTCAAATTCAACTAATTGACGGACAAATAAATATTGATACAAACTGGCCAGCCCTGCCTGTACCTTTAGCAAATGCAACCGCCTCTTTGCTCGGAGATAAAATATATCTGGCCGGAGGTCAAAAGAGTATGGAAAAGCCTGAAGCCACCAAACATTTTTTTGTTCTGGATCTCAACAATCGTAATAAAGGTTGGAAAGAACTACCATCATGGCCGGGAGAGCTCGAGGATATGCAGTGAGTACATCCCAAAGTGACGGTTTTGACAAATGTTTCTATCTTTTTAGCGGGCGTAACTATAAAATTGATGGATATATAAAAGCACTTACAGATGGCTATGTCTTCAACCCTCGTTTAAATTCATGGAAAAAACTGGAACAAAGTTTTCCTGTCATGGCTGGCAATGCATTGCCAACCGGTGCAAACCATATTCTTTTTTTAGGTGGTGTACCGCAATTAATTCCAGGCTCCGATGATCATCCTGGTTTTGACAATACAATTCGTCTTTACCATACCATCACCCAAAGTTTGATAAAAAAAGAAGTTGCTCCTTATCCTATCTCCGTTACAACCAATATTGCCCAAAAAGGCAATACATTTTATATAGGGAGCGGTGAAATCAAACCGGGTATCCGCACATCTCATATTCTAAAAGGAGAAATCATCCCATTCGAAAAAAAACTGGGTATAGTTAATACTAGTGTTATCTTCTTATATTTTGCATCTCTTGCCTGGATTGGCTATTACTTTTCGAAGAAGCAAAAAAATACAGACGATTATTTCAAAGGAGGAGGACGACTTCCTTGGTGGGCTGTCGGATTAAGTATTTTCGGGACAAGTCTGAGTGCCATCACATTCATGTCCATCCCTGCAAAAGCTTATTCTTCCGATTGGAGCTACATGCTTGTAAACGCAGGCATCTTAATGGTTGTTCCACTCATATTATATCTGTTTATTCCATTCTATCGCAAATTGAATGTCACAACTGCATACGAATATTTAGAACAGCGATTCAACTCTTTAATTCGAATACTTTGCAGTTTAGCTTTTATCTTATTTCAGGTTGGTCGCATGGGGATTGTCTTATTCTTACCAGCTATAGCCTTAAATGTTGTTACAGGCTTTGATATATTTCTCTGTATAGGCTAATGGGAATATTAAGCCTTATCTACACCATGATGGGAGGTATTGAAGCCGTAGTATGGACAGACGCTCTACAAGTCGTTATTTTATTAGGTGGTGCTATTTTAGTTGTTATCATGGCTGCCTGCTATATTCCTGATGGATTCTCAGGTATTATCCGAGAAGCAACAGTTGATAATAAATTCGATTTGGGAAGTTTAAATTTTGACATGAGGCAATCAACATTATGGACTGTATTAATTGCGACTTTCTTTACTAATTTAACAACTTATGGAACAGACCAGACAATGGTACAACGCTATATGACTACCGAGACAGAAAAACAAGCACAGAAAAGTGTATTAACAAATGCACTTCTTACTATTCCTGCGACGCTTCTTTTCTTTTTTGTAGGTACAGTTCTGTATGTTTACTACAAACATAATCCAGCAGATTTAAGTTTGACAATCACAGACGGAGATGCAATCCTCCCTTGGTACATCTATTCTCAATTGCCTCAAGGAGTCACAGGGCTTTTAATTTCAGGGATATTTGCAGCAGCTATGTCTACCCTCAGTAGCAGCATGAATTCGGCTGCCACTGCCTATGTAGTCGACATCCATAGCAAAATAGTAAAAAAAGAAGCAAAAGACAACTTACACACTGCAAAAATAGCAACCTTTTTTTTAGGTATAGCAGGAATAGCTTTTGCCTATATGATGGCTACTTGGGAAATAAAATCATTATGGGACGAATTCAATAAAATTTTAGGCCTTGTCTTAGGTAGTCTTGGCGGACTCTTCCTCTTAGGAATGATCACACGAAAAGCCAATGCAACAGGAGCTTTGTGTGGCATTATTGGCAGTATATTTATACAACTAATTGTTATCCAACAGCAATCTGTACATCTATTACTATATACAACTACTGGATTTACCTCATGCTTCATTATTGGATATATAGCAAGTTGGATTATTCCTGGCAAGACTAAAAACATAGATCATTTAACAATATACAAAATATTCTCTAAAAAATAGAAACATGAAAAACTATCAACGTTTAAAAGGGTTGATTGCAGCATCTTTCACTCCTATGGATGCTCAAGGAAAGATTAATCTTTCTGCAATCAATAAGTATGCAGATCTGATGGCAAAATCAGATCTGACAGGAGTATTCGTGTGCGGCACGACCGGTGAGTCTCAATCCTTAACGACTAATGAGCGTAAAAATATTCTGGAACAATGGATTAAATCATCAAATGGAAGATTTAAAGTAATAGCCCATATAGGCAGTAATTCACAAGTAGAAGCAGTTGAATTAGCACGTCACGCTGCAGAGATAGGGGCCGATGCCATTGCCGCTATGGCACCTTGTTTCTTCAAACCGGAAACTGTCAAAGATTTGATTAACTTTTTTACCCCGATTGCTAATAGTGCAGAAGAACTACCATTTTATTATTATAATATGCCATCTATGACTGGTGTATTTTTGCCTGTTGCAACCTTCTTGTCAGAGGGCAAAAAAGTGATGCCTAATTTAGTGGGAACAAAATTCACACACAACAATCTCATGGAAATGGGTGAATGTTTAGCATTAAACAATGGTGAATTTGAAGTTCTTCACGGGTATGATGAGATTCTAATCTCAGGATTAGCATTCGGAGCAGTTGCAGGTGTTGGAAGCACCTATAATTATTTACCCGAAGTCTACCACGGTATCTTAAAAGCAGTTAAAGAAGGAGACTTCGAACATGCGAGAAAATTACAGATGAAATCAATAGAAATAGTAAAAATAATCATTAAATACGGAGGAGGTGTGCGAGGAGGTAAAGCAATTATGAATTTGATCGGAATAGATTGTGGTCCATGCAGACTGCCCATTCCAGCTGTAAGCAAGGAAGAATATGATATGCTGAAAAACGATTTGCTAAAAATCGGTTTCTTATCTAAATAAAAAAGACACGGGGAATAAAACTTTGACCGGTACTTATTCCCTCGTGTCAATCTTAAAATAGCACTATTTTAAAACCAGTACAAAGATGAACAAATTAAATCATTTATGTTTACTGTTAGTCCTCTTATTATTCCCTCTTATCTCAATTTCTGCTCAAGAAATGAATATTTCGGGTGTTGTTATAGACAACGATGGACTAACTATGCCAGGTGTTTCTGTTTCTGTCAAGGGAACAACAACAGGTACTATTACCGATATTGACGGTAAATACAACCTCAATGTGCAAAAAGGGGCAACCCTTCTTTTCTCTTTTATCGGATATACAACAAAAGAAGTAAAAGTAGGAAACGAAAACATTTTAAACATTACGCTAAACGCCTCTACTATAGGTTTGGATGAAGTAGTTGTAGTCGGTTATGGAACACAATCAAGAAGAACAATCACCTCTGCTATTACAAAAGTAAGTGGTGATGCATTAAAAAATGTTCCAGTAAATACTATTGGTGAAGGGTTAAAAGGAAAAATTGCCGGTGCACGCTTATACTCCAATAATAACACACCTGGGGCTGATGCTACAATCCGCATTCGTGGTGGTTCTTCCATCAATAAAAGTAACGACCCCTTGATTTTGGTAGATGGTGTCGAACGTGCATTTTCGGGTATTAATCCAAATGACATTGAATCTATTGAAGTTCTAAAAGATGCAGCATCCACTGCAATCTATGGTTCAAGAGCTTCTAATGGTGTAATTCTTATCACTACAAAAAAAGGATCAACCAATCAAGCCCCCCGAATAACATTCGAGGCTAATTTGGCACTACAACAAGCAGAAACATTGTATGATTTCATGAACGCCGAAGATTATATCAATACTGTTCGTCCGGCTGTAGCCTTAGGTCCCAAATCTCACTACAACTTTATGGATGGTTATTCTGCAAGTTCAGGAAATACAGAATCTTCAATCTATTCAACTCGTTATCTCAAAGAAGGGGAAAGCGTACCAGCTGGATACAAATCCATGCCAGATCCATTAGATCCAACTAAAATACTGATTTTCCAAGATAATAACTTTCAAGATGAAATCTACAAAAACGCATTGTGGCAAAACTATTATGTAGGAATTGACGGAGGAAGTGAATCTGTCAGATACAGTGCTAGTGCAGGATACACAGATGACGGGGGAGTCGCTTTAGCTACAGGTTATTCCCGTTTAAGCATGCGGAATAATCTGGATGTAAAAATCAACAACAAATTGTCTTTTGCAATGGGTTTTGATTATTCTAAAACCAATTCATCTGAATATCCTAACCAAATGAATGTTATATCAAGAGGTCTAGCAACTCCACCGACTCAAAAGAAATATAATGAAGATGGAACCCCCACTAAAGGCTATAATGCAACATCTCCTAACCCATTATGGTATCAATATTACAATGACCAAAGCAAAGAAGAAAAGCGAATGTCTGCATTTGGAAGACTGACATACCACATTATTGAAGGTCTGAAAGCAGATGTACAAATGTCTACATACAATCATCACTGGAGAAGTGACAGTTTTGAAAAAGCTAACGAATTCAGTGGTTTACGTACAACCACTGCACAATTCGGTGAATTAAACAGAAATAAATTGGAAGCCTATGGGACATATAACAAGACAATCAAAGATCATTCTTTCTCTGTCATGGCTGGCTACTCCTATCAGAAAGATAAAAATCAATCAATGGAAGCAACTGTTACAGGTGCCAGTTCCGATAAAGTTCCGACATTAACAGCAGGTCCCAATAAAAAAGACGCAAAAAGCGATTTCACAGAAGATGTCACAATTGGTTATTTCGGCCGATTATCTTATGATTTTCAAAAGAAATATTTGTTTTCTGCCACATTTAGAGAAGATGCATCTTCCCGTTTTGCAACCGGAAATCAATGGGGCTTTTTCCCTGGTGCTTCTGTTGGTTGGGTTATGTCTGACGAATCCTTTATGCAAAATATAAAACCCATTGATAACTTGAAATGGCGTATAAGTTATGGACAAACAGGAAACAATGCAATCGGGCTATATGACGCTTATGGCAAATATTCAACAAATGCCAAATACGATGGAGTTGCAGGTATTGTCCCGTCTACTATGCCTAATTTAGGATTAACATGGGAGGTTTCTACACAATTAGATGCAGGTTTCGATCTGTCAATGTTTAATAATCGCTTAAACATCAGCGCAGACTATTTCGACAAAAGAACTGACAACCTTTTATTTAGCAAAGAATTACCAAATACCTCCGGTTTTGACAATGTTCAAACTAACATTGGTAAAGTAAAATTCTATGGTTTCGATATCGAAATCAGTTCTACTAACATCGAAACAAAAGATTTTATATGGACATCTAAATTCACATGGAGCTACGTAAAAAATAAAGTTTTAAAACTCCCTGATAATGGACGAGACAAAAACCGTATAGGAGGTATTACCCTGGCAGATGGGACAGCCTTTGGGGGAACAGCAGAAGGGGAGCCATTATATCGTTATTATGGTTATGTTGTTGATCATATTATTGAAACACAAGAACAAGCAGACAATGCGATGTATGATAGCTCTGCAAAAGGCTATCGGCCTTCCGATGGGAAAAACATAGCCGGGCGTAAAGAAATCGGTGATTACGAATGGAAAAACCGTGAAGGCAGTCAGACTAAAGATGGAAAAGATTATATTGACAGTCAGGATCAATTCTTGCTTGGTTATACAGTTCCACATTCTACCGGAGGTCTGAACAACAATTTCACCTATAAAAATTTCACTTTGAATATCTTTTTAGATTGGCTTTAGGCCACTCCATCAACAATAATTCAGAAATGCGCTATTTCATGAATACATTTGCAAACAATTATACGCTAATTGATGAAGTGAAACAATGTTGGAAACAACCGGGCGATAATACAAAATACGCACGTTTTACAGCCAATGATCCGGATGATGGAAATGCTAATTTTAGCCGTACATCGAATGTGTTCAACTACAAAGGTGATTACCTCTGTATCCGTGAAATAAGTCTGCAATACAATGTACCGACAAATAAGTTGACAAAACTGGGTATTCAAAATTTGGCTATTACATTAGCAGGAAACAATCTGCATTACTTTACAGCTGTAAAGGGTGTCTCTCCTGAAGTGGGTGCTTCTACGACTTATAATAAGGATTATTACAATTATCCTCCTATTCGTAAATATTCCGTAGGAGTAAAAGTTACTTTCTAATCAAATGATTTCTTAAGTTATAAAAACACTTATATCATGAAAATCAAAACAATATTATCAATATTATTGGCTGGAACTTTACTAGCTTCATGCCATGGTGACCTGAATATTATCCAGAAAAGCGAAGTATCAGCCAACTCCATGTGGCAAGATGAAGGAGATGCCACTTCTGCCATGTATGGTATGTTCAATAAATTTAGAGCTACATTCAGTACTGGTTACATTTACTGGGGAGAATACAGGACCGGTCTTTGGGCAGACGGTCTAGCCGGACAAACAGCACGTGACCAGGTATATCAAAATCAGATACCAACTAATCATAGTTATGCAAATTGGGCTGATTTATACACGACAATCAACAATGCTAATTTGATTTTAAAATACACACCGGATATTGCGTTTAATAGCGAAGACGCTAAAAACAAGATTTTAGCAAACGCATATTATGTAAGAGCATTTTGCTACTATTGGATCGGGCGTATTTGGGGAGATGCCCCCATATTGCTGGACGGATTTGAATCGGATCAACAAGAAGGACTTTTTCCAGTTCGTCAACCAGCCGAAGATGTATTTACACAGGTAGGCGAAGACATCAACAATGCTTTAACCTTGATGCCAGCATCTGTATCAGACAGGAATCTGGCATCATCGGGAGCCATTAATATGCTGAAAGCAGACTACTATTTATGGATGTATAAAGTACGAAATGCAGGAGAGGTGGCTCTTGACAATGCAAATACTGCTGTCCAAGCTGTTTTGAACAACTCAAATTACTCGCTTGAAGAAAATTTCAACAATATTTTTTACAACGAATTAGGTAACGAGATTATATTTGCATGGAGTTACATTCAAGATGAATATACAGGTGGATATCCTGGAGATTATTTGGTTCCTTCCCAATATGTTTCTGACGAAGCTATAGAAAATCCGGTAAAAGTAGCAGTCATCAGCAATGGTGCTTCTATACAGAAGATTACAAAACTTTACTTTCAGAGAATAAGGAAGATCAAAGAACAATTGTAAGTTTCGAAACGTATTTCGACGAACCGAAAAATGCAACATTTCAATGGATCAATAAATTCGCCGGAACATGGACAAACGGAACACGTATCTTTGATTCAGACATAATTGTATACCGTTATGCCGATGCAATTCTATTTGATGCAGAAATCAAATTAGCAAAAAATGATATGACCGGTGCAATTGCTTCACTTAACAAAATAGCTGAACGGGCATACGGTAAAAAGAACTTCTATCCATCTTCTATGGCTGCTAATGACTTGAATGAAGCCATTGTAACAGAAAGAATGAAAGAATTTGCAGCCGAAGGCAAATTATGGTGGGATTTCATCCGTTTAGGAGTTGTCTTCAAAAAGTCTCCTTATCTGGTTGGACGTGAAAACGAGTTAAATATTTTATTATGGCCCGTAGCTCAAGCTTCAATTAATAAGAATCCAAATATCATACAAACTCCGGGGTATGATGAATAATTAATATTTATGCATCCGTTAACACATACAACTCTTGTCGGCAACTGGGCAACTCTTTTGCTGGCAACAAATAAAAGCGGAGAAATAGATTATAAACGCATGGGAGATGAAATAGATATCTTAATAGCATCATCTCCCTGCGGAATCTATTCGAACGGGACAGCTGGAGAATTTTATACTCAAAACGAAGATGAATTTATAAAAACAAGCGAATTACTGGCAGAGAAATGTTCCGCTGCCAGTATTCCCTTTCAAATCGGTGTCAGTCACATGAGTCCACAAATATCTCTAAATCGATTACAAGCTGTCAAATATCTCACTCCTGGTGCAGTCCAAGTAATTTTGCCAGACTGGTTTCCAGTAACCATGGAAGAAGCTATCATTTTTTTGCAAAGGATGGAAGAAGTAGCTGACGGAATTCCTATCGTCCTTTACAATCCTCCTCATGCAAAGAAAATACTATCTCCTCATGATTGGATGTATCTAAAAAACATATACCATCTTTGATCGGTGTCAAAGTTTTCGACGGAAACAGGAATCCCGAATGGTATAAACAAATCAGAGAAAAGGTACAAGGGCTATCCGTTTTTATCCCAGGCCATAACCTGGCAAGCGGTATACTATCCGGAGCTCATGGGGCGTATTCCAATATAGCTTGCCTGAACCCTTTTGCTGCTCAAAAATGGTATGAGCAAATAATTACAAATAAGGATATGGCACTCGAACTGGAGGAACGTATTCATCTGTTTATGGATAAACTGATAACTCCTTTTATCGTAAAAGAACATTTTTCAAATCATGCCTGTGATCGCTTTATGGCATTAGTAGGAAAATGGGCTGATATAGGTAACCATTTGAGATGGCCTTATCGTTCGATACCGGAAGAATATGTTATTAACGTAAGAGAAAAGGGTTGTCATATCATTCCAGAATTTTTCAAATAATAATCTCAAATCAACTAACAAATCATGAAAAATATAGTAATAACATGCTTTTTCGTTTTGATGCAATTGGGGATTTTAGTCCAAGCACAAACAAATACAACAACAGACATTTACCAAAAAGGTCAGGACGGATATACCTGCTTCCGTATTCCAGCTATCGTCCAAAGCAAAGCAGGAACCCTGCTTGCCTTTGCTGAAGCACGAAAAAATAGTTGTTCTGACACCGGTAATATAGATTTAGTAGTGAAACGTTCCGAAGACGGAGGTAAAACTTGGAGTCGCATAATTACAGTATGGGACGATGGTGATAACGTATGCGGCAACCCGTCTCCTATCGTAGATCAAGAAACAGGTCGTATCATTCTGATCAGCTGTTGGAATTTAGGAGAGGACCATGAGAAACAAATCATCGATAAAACAAGCAAAGACAGCCGGAGAGTATATGTTCTTTATTCTGATAACGATGGTAAAAGCTGGTCAACCCCCAAAGAAATCACATCATCCGTTAAGCATCCCAATTGGACTTGGTACGCAACAGGTCCCTGTCATGGAATCCAATTACAAAGTAAAAAGACTAAAGGACGGTTAGTAGTTGCCGCCAACCATATGGTGGCAGGTACAAAAACTTATCATTCGCAACTAATTTATTCCGATGATAAAGGTGAAACTTGGAAACTTGGCGGAATCGTCAACGAACATGGAGGAAATGAAAGCAGTGTTGTAGAATTAAAGAATGGAGACTTAATGCTAAACATGCGCAATTACAACCGAAAAGAAAGTAAATCCCGTTCGTATGTAATTAGTAAAGATGGTGGAGAAACTGTCTCCCAAATATCATATCTTCCTGAACTGATCGAGCCTGTTTGTCAAGGAAGCACACTAAATTATATGAAAAGGGGAAAGATCAGCAATAACATTTTATTCTCCAATCCCGCCTCCACGGACAAAAGAGAAAAGATGACAATCAAACTGAGTGAAAATAATGGTGAAACCTGGTCCTATGCCTATCAAGTCTATTCAGGTCCAAGCGCTTATTCTGACCTGACCAATTTGGGGAACGGGAATATCGGACTGTTATATGAATATGGTATAAACAATCCATATGAAAAAATCGGCTTTACAATAATACCATTCGAACAACTAAAACAAACAAATGAGATCTGTTCTTCTACTTCTCCTGTCTTTTTTCACTCCAGTAATCTGGGCTCAAAATGTAGAGCAATCCAAACTCTGGCCAGATAAACAAAATGCAAATGAGGCAGAAATATATATATATCACCCGAAAGAAAGCGATAAAGTCGCACCTGCTGTACTGATCTGTCCTGGAGGTGGTTATTCAGGATTGGCAATGGATCGTGAAGGGCATGATATGGCTAAATGGTATGCTTCCAATGGATTTGTTGCTGTTGTTTTAAAATACAGAATGCCCAAAGGTGTACACACAGTTCCATTGGAAGATGCAGAAAAGGCAATATCAGTTCTCCGAGAGAATGCGGATAAATGGAACCTTGACAAAAGTAAGGTCGGAGTAGTCGGTTCTTCGGCAGGCGGACATCTGGCAGCATCATTAAGTACATTAGCTAAAGATATCAATCGCCCTGATTTTGCAATTCTATATTATCCGGTAATTAGTTTTGATAACAAAATGGCACATCAAGGTTCTAAAAAAAATCTATTAGGAAAGAATATTGATAATGAAAAACTAATAGATTATTATTCTTTGAACAAACAGGTTGATGACAAAACTCCAAAAACACTGCTTCTATTAAGCTATGATGACCGTGTTGTACCTCCAATGAACTCTATTTTGTATTATATAGCTTTGAATGAGCACCATATTCCAGCTTCACTTCACATGTTTCCTAATGGAGGGCACGGATGGGGTATCAGATACGATTTCGCTTATTACCAAGAAGTAAAAGATCTCATACTAAAATGGCTGAGATATACGCAAATTATTGATTAACCAAGAAAAGGCACATGAAACAACAGACTATTTTGGTAGCCATTGAGACATTATTATCTTTTTGCATGCAAGCAGAAAATGATGTAAAAAACGTGCTTTTCATAGCCATAGACGACTTACGTCCGACATTGGGATGTTACGGTGACCCATACGCCGTAACTCCCAATATTGATACATTTGCAACAAAAAGTTTCCTCTTTGAAAATACATACTGCCAGCAATCTGTCAGTGGTCCTTCACGAGCATCCCTACTGACAGGACTGCGCCCGGATGAAATCGGAGTCACTGACCTAAACACTCATTTCAGAGAAAAATGTCCGTATATTACCACTCTACCACAACTTTTCAAGAATAATAGATATGAAACTATCGGTATTGGTAAAATCTATCATGGCAGTACCCGAACACAGGATACAGTTTCCTGGACTAGAACTCCCATATACAATTTATCTATTAAGAAAGAAGAATATACGTTGATGCAAAACAGACAAGGGAGTAAAGCTACTGCAATTGAAATTGTCAATCAACCGGACACCTCTTTTCTGGACGGTAAAGTTACCACAGAAGCTCTAAAGACATTGGATGAATTAGCCAAATCCAAACAGTCTTTCTTTTTAGCCGTCGGATATATCAAACCTCACCTGCCATTTAGTATGCCGAAAAAATACTGGGATATGTACCAGAATAAATCCTTCATCCAAAAAGAGGCAGAAGACAAACAACCAGTACATGCTCCTGTCATATCCTTCCACAATTGGGAAGAGTTGAGAGGATATACCGACATACCCAAACATGGAAATCTCTCAATAAGAAAGCAGGAAGAACTTTGTAAAGCTTATTATGCATGCGTCAGTTTTATCGACTCACAAGTTGGAAAATTATTGGACAAGCTCAAAGAACTCGGATTGGAGAAAAATACAATCATTGTCATTTGGGGTGACAACGGCTTCCATCTCGGAGAACAGCACCTATGGGGAAAATCTACAAATTTTGAATTGGATTGCAAAGTACCTCTACTTATATATAATCCAGAATATAAAGATCATCCGAAACGAATAAACGACATTGTAGAGTTGATTGACATCTATCCGACATTGACCGACCTATGTGGGCTAAAGCCTACACATACATTATCCGGGCAATCTCTTCGTTTTCTGATAGAAAACAAAACAAACTGGAAGAATCGTGCTTTCAGCCAATTTCCAAGGCCCTATAAAGCGGTAAATTCTTATAAAAACCAGACACACATGGGATACACTGTCCGGACTAAAAATTGGCGTTACACGCTGTGGTACAACAATGCGACAAACCATATTACAGCCCGGGAACTTTATTACATGAACGGTAGTAAAGTGGAAAAAGAAAATCTAAGTGGAAAAAGAGAATATGTTGACATTGAAAATGAACTACAACAAATGATTGAAGATTATAAAAACACTCATAATAAATAAGATTCCATGAATAAAGTATTATTATTTACAATCCTTTCAGGCCTGTCATTATCCTGTACGAACTATACGGATAACATATCCATGACAGCAGAACATCCGGTACTTCCCGTTCTCACCATGAAGGAAGCCAACCCTGTCTTCAAAATTGAACTGATAAGACATCAAACAGACAATAATTATTCATTACAAAAATTAGAAGTAGATCTTCATGGAACTACAGATATCGATGATATTGAAAGTATCGGTCTTTATCATACCGATTCCAAAGGAATGATCGATATCAACAAACCGATTCTTCATACAGTATCCACATCTGAAAAAATTATTTTCAATACAGATATTTCAATCGATACGGATACTTTCCCTTTTTGGATATCTTTTAAGTTAAAAGACAAAGTAGATCTCAGCCATCGCTTTAAAGCAGGCTGTACCAAGATAGAGACAAATGAAGGAGAGATAAAAGTACCCGTAACAGTTTCACCTGAGCTTCGTGCAGGAGTAGCCGTACGTCAGCACAAGCAAGATGGTGTTCACACATCTCGTATCCCAGGGTTAGCAACATCTACAAAAGGGACATTGTTAGCCATTTATGACGCCCGTTACGAAAGTCCACGCGATTTACAAGGGCATATGGATATTTGTCTGAATCGTAGCATAGACGGAGGACAAACCTGGCAGCCTATGCAAGTAGTCCTGGACATGAAAGATTGGGGTGGATTACCAGAAAAATACAATGGAGTTAGTGACGCCAACATCCTGGTAGATGAAAACACAGGAGATATTTATGTAGCCGGTCTTTGGATGCATGGAGTATTAGATGGAAAAACAGGGAAATGGGTGTCTGGAATGACAAAAGATAGTACCGCTGGATACATCAATGGCGTGAAAAAGGCTCTCAGCCGGGATTTGGAATAAAAGAGACCTGCCAGTTTCTAATTGCAAAAAGTACCGATGACGGTCAAACCTGGAAGACTCCAGTAAACATAACGAAACAAACCAAACGAAAGGAATGGTGGCTATATGCCCCTGCACCAGGACACGGGATTACACTACAAGATGGGACACTCGTTTTTCCGACACAAGGACGAGACAAAGACGGACATCCATTTTCCAATATAACTTGGAGCAAGGACGGTGGTAAAAACTGGACCGCCAGCAATCCAGCTTTTACAAATGTGACAGAATGTATGGCTGTACAACTATCCGACGGAAACATCATGCTAAATATGCGTGATAATCGTAACCGAGGAAACAAAAAGGAGAACGGACGACGTATCTGCATCACATCCGATTTAGGAAAAACTTGGACAGAGCACCCCACCTCACGAAATGCATTAATCGAACCGACTTGTATGGGTAGCATACATAAACACATTTATAACCACGACGGACAAAATACATCAATCCTGCTTTTCGTCAATCCAGAATCCTATTCGGAGCGTAATCATATCACACTGAAGGTTAGCTATGACGAAGGAAACACCTGGCCCGAAAACAAGAAAATTCTATTGGATGAATATAACGGACGCGGTTATTCTTGCATAACCTCTGTAAATGAAAATACAATCGGTATTTTATATGAAAGCAGTCAAGCTGATATGGTATTTCAACAAATCAAATTGGAAGAATTATTACCCTAAATAGGAAAGGCCCTCTATCCGAGATTCAAAATCTCTTGGATAAAGGGCCTTATTATTCAGATATCTCCTTATTCCCACTCCGGCGGTTCCTGCCCTAACAAGTTCTTGACGAAGAAATCGTGCATTTTGTGCATTTCGAACGGACCGCCGAGGCTGTGCGTCTTGCCCGGTAGATAAAGCTGTTCGAAATTCTTGTTTGCTTTCATCAAGCACTAACAACCTGCAAGGTGGAAGCCGGATCGACGTTATCATCCAGTTCACCGTTGATCAGGAGCAACTTGCCTTTCAGACGATAAGCATTGTCGACATTGGAGGAGGTGCTATAAGAGGCGTCGATCGGATAGCCCATCCACTGTTCGTTCCACCAGATTTTATCCATCCGGTTGTCATGGCAACCGCAAAGGGCGACTGCAACCTTATAAAAATCGTTATGGAACAGCAAAGCAGCCATCGCATTCTGACCTCCGGCCGACCAGCCATAGATGCCGACACGATTCAAATCCATATACTTGTATTTCGCACCTGCTGCTTTCATCCAAGCGATACGATCCGGAAAACCGGCATCTTTCAGGTTCTTCCAACATACATCATGGAAAGCTTTCGAGCGGTTGGACGTCCCCATACCGTCGATCGAAACGACGATAAAGCCGAGTTCTACCAATTTGGAGACCAGATGATGGGCCGGTTTGAAATCCTTATCCACATGCGAATCGTGCGGACCGGCATAAATAAACTCTACGACCGGATAGGATTTGGAAGCATCAAAGTGCATCGGGCGATAAATGTTCCCCCAAATATCCGTCTGCCCGTCCCGGCCTTTCGCACAGAACACTTCCGGCATTTGCCAGCCTTCCGCCTGCAACGCACTCACATCGCACCTCTGTAATCCGGCCACCACAGACGCATCCGAGGTTCGCTTCAACTGACTGACAGGCGGCAGGTCGGGGCGAGAATAGACATCAGTAAAATAAGAACGGTCGGCAGAGAAAGTCACACGGTGGTTCCCGTTCTCAGGAGTCATATCGGTAAAGCCTGTTCCATCCAAGTTAATCCGGCAGTAATGCAAGTTATAAGGATCTTCGCCTTTATTAAAGCCCGAAGCGGTGAAATAGACAACCCGGTTCGTTTCATCCACATAATCGACCTGACGGAGCACCCATTCACCCTTTGTCACCTGTCGTTTCACCTGCCCGCTCGTACCATCTATCAGGTAAAGATGACGCCATCCGTCCCGTTCGGAAATCCAAAGCAATTCTTTTCCGTCATCCAGGTCATACCGATAGTTGTTATAATAATAGATAAAAGTCTTTGTCTGCTCGTCCACCAGATGACGGATAGAGCCGTCGGCCGCATTCACTTCGCCAATCACATAACGCTGATGGCCACGCTGGTTGAACTCGAACGTAAAGGCACGGCTGTCCTTGCGCCAGCCTGTCAGGTTCAGATAATACTGGTTTTCGTAAGGAGCGACATCCAGCGCTACCTGCCTCCGTGCCTCCACATCAAAAAGTACAGGCAGATAAACAGGCAACACATCGCCCGGCTTCGCATAATCGCGCCATTGCAGGATCGGTTGCTTCTGGCTGGACGGACTGGATTCGATCAACGGGATACGACGTTCCTGCACGTCGCGCACCTTCACTGTCGCCAGCTTCCGGGAGTCGGGTGACCAGATGATCGACCAAGCATCATAACGCAAGTTAGTCGTACCATCCATCGTCAGGGCAATCTCTTCTTTCGGCTTATCCTTCTCTTTCTCATCCCGGACAGGAGAAATATAGAGATTGTTATCTTTCACATAAGCTTCCCATTTCTTATCAGGCGAGACAACAGGAACCGGAGCTTCTCCACGACGGTGCCAACGGTCCGGTTTCTTTTCCTCTTCCTTTAACAAGGACTCGGCCAGCCCTTTCTGTTTTTTAGAGAAGAAAACCGCCAATCCTTTCTTATCTGCAGCACGTTGCTTCTTTCCACTCTCTGCATTGACAAGATAGTAAAAATCTCCCTCCTTCTCATGATTCTTATACCAGAAATAGTGAGAACTGTCTATCCATTCGGGATGGATAGCGGGAGAATAAACCCGATTGGAACATTTCAAGATCGTGTCGGCCCGCTCGTAATCAGCACGCGTCACCTGCGAGGCGGCGCTTTCTACCCCGAACACCATCGCCAACAAGCAAAAGATAAACAAAGTCGTTTGTTTCATAATAAAAGTGATTTATGATTTAATCCTCAACCCTTTAATTCTTTAACTCTTTAATTTTTCATTCTTTAATTTTTCAACTCTCCAACCACCAGTCGATCATCTTCCGCGCCAAGCTCAATTTACGCGGTATCTCCGGCAGGTTGTCTTTCGAGAAGAACGAACCGGAACTCAATTCCTCCTCTTGCAACTTGATCTCCCCACTGACATAATCGGCAATAAAACCGATCATCAGGTTGCTTGGATAAGGCCAAGGCTGATTGCCGAAGTAAGTGATGTCACGGATCGTCAAACCTGTTTCCTCCCGCACTTCACGTACCACGCACTGCTCCAAGGTCTCACCCGTTTCCAGGAAACCGGCCACAAGCCCATGGAACGTCCCCCGGAAGTTACGTGCATGTACTAACAGGATTTCCTCGCCTTTCCGGATCAAAACAAGAATAGCGGGCGATACTGCCGGAAACATCTCGTTCCCACAATCCGGGCACTTCTTCATGATCGGCCCTTTCAGTTCCGTCGGCGTTCCGCAGACAGGACAAAACCGGCTGTGCTGATCCCAATAAACAATCTCGTACGCCTTCCCTGCCTGGTCATAAAAGTAGCGGTCGAGATGATCGTAAGAGGACCGGAGCCCCATCGGCAGGTAAACGTCCGTCTCAACCAAAGGTACATCGGTAAAGGCCGCCATCGCCATCGTCCCGTCCTGCATTTCGACCGGAAGCGAGCGGGTGACAGTCACGGGTGCTTCATTCATAAAAGGGATTGCATAGCCACCGGCTTTCTTTTGCAGCAAAAGTTGGTCATTGTAGAAAACATACCAATATAGAGGAGCGTTATTTGTCATTTTCATACGTCTGATTCTTTATACATACTGCAAACATACGAAAAATTGGCATTCATGTTACCATTACAGTGTATATTATACTCTATTTATCATCACCTCCTGCACAGAGACATCGGAATGCTTGACCGGAAGTTCAAAAGAAACTGACCGAAAGTTCCCTAATCCTTATCCTTTTCGTCCGCAATCATAAGTTGTCCACTAGTTGGCGAACGATCGTTCTCTGGCTGGCGGATGATCGTTCACCACTCAGCGGACAATCTATATCCGTTTAAGAAGCTGCTAATAAATAGGGAAGAAAAGGTTAATAGATACAGAAACCGGAACTAAACCGTGCGCATCCGAACTCCACTTGTGCGGATATGCACACACAACAGGGTTACATCTAATCGGCAACACACTACATAATAAGCATTTATATCTATGGCACGACTTTTGCCCAATTACTCAGAAACAAAACAATTGAATGATATGATTAAAACAGTTGCATTAGAAAAGATCTTCCGGACGGAAGAAGTGGAGACGTCGGCTCTAAACAAAGTAAGCATAGAGGTCAAAGAAGGAGAGTTCGTCGCCATCATGGGACCTTCCGGATGCGGTAAATCCACGTTGTTGAACATCTTGGGATTGCTGGACAACCCGACTACCGGAGAATATTACCTGAACGGGATCGAAGTGTCTCAATATACGGAGGCCCAGCGCACGAAGCTGCGTAAAGGAATCATCGGTTTCGTCTTCCAGAGTTTTAATCTGATCGACGAATTGAACGTGTACGAAAATATAGAACTTCCTCTGCTTTATATGGGTGTTTCAGCTGCCGAACGGAAAAAGAAAGTGCTGGGAGCGATGGAACGAATGGCTATCGTACACCGCGAAAAGCATTTCCCACAGCAGTTGTCCGGCGGCCAGCAACAGCGTGTCGCCATTGCCCGCGCCGTAGTGGCCAACCCGAAACTGATCCTTGCCGATGAGCCTACCGGTAATCTGGACAGCAAAAACGGGCAGGAGGTAATGAACTTGCTGAACGAACTGAACAAGGAAGGGACGACGATCGTCATGGTGACGCACAGCCAGCATGATGCCGGATTCGCATCCCGCATCATCAACCTGTTCGACGGGCAGGTGGTAACGGAGACCATGATCTAAGTTTTAAATGTTATAAAAGGGAAAGAAGAAGCCATAGCGTATTAAGATATGTTATGGCTTACGGAATTATCGTATCTTATTTGATTCCAAATCAAATAAACTTGTATATTGCCGGCACTAATCATAAATCGGATTGCTTATGAAGACACTTGTTATAAAACAGACTCTACTTACATGTTTATTATTCTTAAGCTGCACAGGGTTGCAGGCACAGGAACGCATAGTTGAACAACCGGCTTTCGACGCTTGGAGCTCGACAACGCTGGAAATAGATAAAATCGCACTGAGCGACACCGCGACGGTCTTTTATATCGACGCTTACTTTCGCCCGAAATACTGGATTCAGGTCGTAAAGGAAACAACCTTACGGGCCGACGGCAAAACCTATCCGATCAAGGCAGGCGACGGTATTACCCTAAGCGAAAAGTTCTGGATGCCTGAGTCAGGAGAAGCCTCTTTTCGGCTGATATTCCCACCATTACCCAAAGGGACGAAAACCGTTGACTTTATCGAAGGGGACGAAGAAGGGGCTTTCAAGATATGGAATATCCATCTGGACGGCTCGCCAGCCAACTCTTCTTTAGCAGGGAAAAAGAATCCGGCAGAAACCCCGGTACTGGAAAAGCCAGAATTCAAAAACGGCACGGCTGTATTGAAAGGGCATATCGCCGATTATAAACCGGAAATGAACCTAAAGGGACGTGCCTGGAATTTCAATCTGTTAAACGGGAGCACAGAAGAATATAACATTACAGTCCAACCGGATGGAAACTTCACATTGGAAGTTCCTCTGTATTACCCTACAGGTTTGAACATTGTCAGCAACTTTATGAACGGCCTTATATATCTGAAGCCGGGAGAAACGACTTCAGTTGAAATCAATATGCCGGAGATTTGCCGCTCACAGTCCAAAAAGCAAAAAGACAAACCGTCATTGGGTGAGAAATATTATTTCACCGGGGCACTGGCAGCCTCAACAACGAATGCAGCAATTCTTCCCTTCGTTTTGTATCCGTCTCCCCCAAATCCCAAGAAGACTACATGCAGATGTTTTCCGATATCAGCACGATGAATGCGGATCAGTTCAAGGCGTACTGGATGGATCGTTATCAGAAGGAGAAAGCCGTATTGGACAGCCATACGGAATTAAGTGACGCTTACCGCACACTCCTGCATAACAGCTTGAAAAAAGACTTGGCGGAACAATTACTTGGTATTAGCGGAATGACGGAATACGCCTATCGTACTGTCAATCAAATTCCACGCGACTCGGTGATACCCAAAGACAAAAAGGTGATACCGACCATAGAATATTATGATTTTATCCCGGAACTGGTAAGCAACGATCCATACTTGCTGTATGACGGCTCTTTCACTTACCTGATCTCCTACCTACAATATACGAACTTCACCGGAGAAGATAGGGCTGCCGGAGAGAAAGCCCCCGATAATACCGCTGATCTCATCAAGGTTATGGGAACAGACAACGGGATTCTTTTCGACCTCCTTGCCGCACAACGCCTATCCAAACCGATAAAAGAATTCCGCCCGCTAAGTGACGAAGAGCTAGCACAGGCTGGGAAAATATCTCCGGTCATCCAGGAAGCTCTCACTTTGATGAACAACAAAGTCAAGCAAACAATCGAAGAAAACAAAAAGAAATCCGGCTACACCGTCAACCGCGTGAACATTGCCGACATCCCAGCCGAGGAGCTGTTCAACGCCATCACCACGCCTTACCGGGCAAAGTCGTGTTTGTCGATTTCTGGGCGACCTGGTGCGGCCCGTGCAAAGCCGCGATGAGAGCGTCCGAACCGGTCAAAAAAGATTTCGTAGGCAAGGATATCGTCTTCCTCTACCTGGCAGGCGAAAACTCCCCGAAAGGCACTTGGGAACAGATGATACCGGATATCAAAGGCGAACATTACCGGATGACAGATGCACAATGGACATATATCTGCAATAAATTCGGCGTGCAGGGCGTTCCTTCTTACATGATCATCTCCAAAGACGGTACGCTACCCATTTCCAGGTCGGATTCATGGGACCGGATAAGATGAAGGAAATGCTCATGAAGGAATTGGATAAATAAGAACTGTTACTATGTATAGAACGTTGCTTGCTCTATTGTTTTCAGGGATCAGTCTGTTGTCACATGCCGATAACTCCTACCTCATACAGGCCCGGATTCGAGATGTGAAAGACGGGACCGTATTCTTCCTGAAACAATTCAGCACGCAGCGGATTATAAATGCGATGCGCCTCGAAGACGGCAAATTGCAGATGAAGGGCGAGTTGTTCGACATACCTCAGCATCTTTGGCTTTGCACGACCATCAAAGATGAATTCTATTACTGCGACTTGCTGGTAGACACAGGAAAAATCGTTGTCGAAGGAAGCATCCATGATTTTCCAAACGGCTTGCATTTCGAAGGAGCTCAAACCCAAATGCAATATGCCGCTTATCTGAACCGGACACAGTCGTTTACACAACAGATCGACAGCCTGAACCACATAGCCAATCGCTTGCATAACCGGAAAACGGATGGTATGGTGTATAACAGTCACATCGTTCCGGGCACTTACAAATTAGACGTAGAGGTGGAAAGGGATAGAATCACAGCCATACGCGACTCCATCCGTTCCGAGTTTATCCAGAACCATATGGACCAATATGCCGGGCAGTTCTTGCTGACACGTGTCATGAAAGATCTTTCGCCTGACTCTCTGAAAGCCCTTTATCGCCTCATCCCTGTCGAGATGAAGAAAACCAAATTCACCCGTTTGATCAGCAACCAGATCAACCCGTATGCCGACAGCAACATTCGGGAGGCAGACGACCTGCTACGCCTGACAAGCCGCAAAGAAAAGGAAATGCACAGCTATGCGGAAGAAGCTTATAAACTCTATGTACAAGCGGTGCAACTCGACTCTACACGGACGGACGGCTACATGGCACTGGCTCCATGTCCGAACGCTTGCTCCCATTCAAAGATGTGGAAGCTTACAACATTGCGATCCATTATCTTCAGAAATTCATGGCAAGTGACATCCGAGCACACGAATACGAAGCTGCGGTGAAGAAAATGGAAGACCTGCAATTCAGAAAATGGCTGAAACTGAACGAAGAACCGGAAATGATAACCGTCAATGGTGGAAGTTTCGAAATGGGATCTACCTATAAAGAAGACAACAACCCGCCTCACAAAGTCAAAATAGACAGTTTCCTAATCAGTCGGTACGAGATAACAAACTACCAGTTTGCCGCCTTTCTCTCGACACTTAGTCCTGAAAAGCTAAAAAACGCTCCGCCTTTGTATTACCCCTGCAACTGGGGCATCCAAAACGGAAAGCCAGTGCCGGGTTACGAGGCTCATCCGGCAATCTATGTCACCTGGTACGGTGCACAGGAATATTGCAAATGGGCCGGAGGCCGCCTGCCGACCGAAGCAGAATGGGAATTTGCCGCACGAGGCGGCAACTATGGGAACCGTGACCATCTCTATAGCGGCGGTATGGAACTGGACTGCTTGGGTTGGTATGCCGGAAACTCAGGCGGTAAGCCACACCGAGTAGGGACATTAAAGCCTAACGAATTAGGGTTGTACGATATGAGCGGTAATGTATGGGAATGGTGCAGTGATACCCAAATAAAAGACGGCAAAGAATATGTTGCCGTCCGTGGCGGTACCTGGTTCAACGAACGTGCAATCTGCCGCCCGACCTGCCGCTATTATATCTTCCCAAACAGCAAACATTTCAATAATGGTTTCCGGCTGGTCAAAGATTTATAATTTCCAAGTAGGGAATACAGTTCTAAATATCCTATCAATTAACGACCATATATAATTATATAACCTCAGAATATATATATTGACGTTCAACAAGAACAAAAAGCCGATTACAATATAAATCAATTGCAGGGAAAGATGTTCTGCTATAATCTGATTCAGCCCCAAAGCTCGCTTAAATCCTCCTAACAATAGCGTTGAAAATGCATGAACAAAATAAATATCATATCCTTCTCTCGAGTAAATGTCTATATATCGGCGAACAATAGCAGACTTATCATACAAAGCAACAATTCCTTTTTTCATATAAGAACCACCAAGCCCCAAAACAACCAAGCAATATGAAACAAATAATAAATTGGGAGGGAATTTATTGGCTTGTATATCAAACGGTACTTTTTCAATACCAAACACATAAGCCAAATATCCAATTGCAGCAACTACGCATGCAACATTCTGCCAGCCTAAATTTCGTTTATAATATAGTCCCCAAACAGTAAACAGCATATAAACAATAGCTGTTTGGATTAATTCCGGATAGTATTGCTTAAATAGCAATAGTAAAATCAAACAAGCCCCATAAACGATAAAAGGGATACGATATTTACATATACTTTTAAATAGCATCGGAAGACAGAGGCTGATCAATAAATAAGGCGAAAGAAACCAAAGATGATCGAATATTCTGTGCTCAACCGGAGGAGTAAAAAGTACATATGATACAAAATCACCTAAAGGTATTATCCCTCCATGCTTCCAATAATAGGCCAATACTGCCGGGAAGCAAAACAGTGCATATTTCCAATAAGGAATCACAATTTTTTTCACTCTGGTTCGAATATATACCCAATACGGTTTTTCCGATGTTAATGAAAAGGATGCTCCTGCAATATAAAATATAATCGCCATTGAAAACAACGCAGCAGAAACCCATCCTCTATCAAAAACACCAACCTTTGCCCCTTCCCACCATACTAAATGAGAAAAGCAAGTAATATAAATCCGAATTCCTCCTCTATAGATATCAAGATTCCGATCTCTCATAACAAACTTTATCGCCAATAATTTTTGAAGGTAGCAAAGATACTTTTTCCTTTTAATAAAAAAGAGTAATATTGCATACTAAAACAATTCTTATAAATAAATGAATTACTCCATACATTTCATAAGCCTTTTATTATTGGCTTCCGGGTTGTCAGTGCGAGCCCAAGAAAAGAGAGCGATGACATTCGAAGAGATGGTCGGCTGGGAACACATATCCGAACAACGTATTTCCGATGACGGTAAATGGGTCTTCTGCAAAATGGAACCTTGGCGAGGAGACGCCTCCATTCAGTTATATAACGGCAAAGGAGAAGAGAAAGCGGCTTTCAAGCCTGCTTCAACAGCACAGTTCAGCGCTTCATCCCAATATCTGTTGGTAACAAAAGTTCCTTCCTTGGAAATGATAGAAGCTGAGAAGCTAAAGAAAACCGACAAGGATAAAATGCCGATGAACAGCCTTGTCATCTCCCGACTGACAGGCGGAGAAGAAACGGTAGACTCACTCAAAACATACAAACTTTCAGAAACGGCTGATTGGCTGGCTTATCAACGCGGAAGTAAAAAAGACTCCACTCTTTACATCCGTTCGCTCGACGGGATGCAAAAAGATTCGTTTCCGTCTGTAAGTGATTTCGGATTTGCAAAAAAGGGGAATGTACTATATGTCGTATCCGATTCTGTCTTATACACCTATATTCCAGAGAAAGGGAACAGCCGGATATCCACCGAAAGAGGAGTCTTCAAAAAGATTGCATTCAATGAAAATGGCAGCAAAATCGCCTATCTGTTCTGCGCAAACAAAGACTCCGCCTCAACCCGAAGCAGCCTGTATCTGGCAGAGGACAATACCCCTGGCAAACTGATCGCGAAACGGGGAGACAAAGCCTTCCCTACATCATGGATAATAAGTGAAAGCGGGACTCTCCATTTCTCCACAGACGCAAATCGCCTGTTCTTCGGCACCGCCCCGGAGCCTCGACAGAAAGACACGACTGTACTAGCAGAAAACCGACCGGACGTACAAGTGTGGAGTTGGGACGAAAAGGTACAATACACACAACAGTCTTTCAACAAGGCGTCCGACTTGAAACGGTCTTATACGGCGGTTTACAACATCGGTTCCAAACATCTTTTCCAACTAGCAACCGAGGAGCTCCCCTCACTGCAAACAGCCGATGAAGGAAATGCACCACTGGCACTTCTTTCGACTTCAAAACCATACGGCACACAAAGCATGTGGACGGCCAAAAACTTTTATGACATTTATACGGTCGATCTGGAAACCGGAGAACGGCGGCAAATCAAGGAAAAGAGCCCTTCTTACATGCGTTTCTCCCCGAAAGGGAAATATGCATACTGGTATCAGGAGCAAGACAGCTCCTGGTACACCCGTTCCATGACCGACGGGAAAGAATACCGCCTGACTACACCGGAGACATTCATCGCCTGGAATGAGGATAACGACGTCCCGGACTATCCTTCCCCATACGGAGTCGCAGGTTGGACGGACGACGATCAGGCCATCCTGATACAGGACCGCTACGATATATGGGAATTCAGTCCGACAGCCTCCTCTTCCCCCGTCAATCTGACTGTAAACGGTCGGAAAGAGAAAATCACCTATTCACTGATTCAACTAGACCGGGAAAAAAGATCGTACAACCTGAATACTCCCCAGTATCTCAACGGTTTCAACGAAGTCACCAAAGGTTTCGGATATTATACCGCACGTCTGAACAAACCGGCTGCCCCCAAAGCATTGCTGGCCGGCGACTTCAAACTGGCCGCTCTGTCGAAAGCCAAAGACGCAGATGCCGTAATCTACACGCAGGAAACATATGAACAATATCCGGATATCCAACTGTCCGACCTCAGTTTCAAAAAGTCCATCCGGCTGACGGATGGTATCCGCCAACAAGATTCGATCATCTGGGGAACAGCCGAACTCACCACCTGGATATCTCTGGACGGACGGCCATTGGAAGGTGTCATCTATAAACCGGAGAATTTCGATCCAAACAGAAAATATCCGGTAATCGTGAATTTCTATGAACGCAATGCCAATACACTGTACAACTACCATATGCCCAGTCCCGGACGCTCCACGATCGACTATCCGTTCTATCTGAGCCACGGCTTTGTCATTTTCAACCCCGATGTGCGTTTTACAGACGGTTATCCGGGTGAAAGCTGCTACAATTGTGTAATGCCGGGGATCACTTCTCTGATTGCGAAAGGATATGTCAATGAAAAAGCGATCGGTGCACAAGGCCATAGCTGGGGAGGTTACCAGGTTGCTTATTTAGCAACCCGCACCCATCTCTTTGCCGCAATCGAATCGGGTGCTCCGGTAGTCAATATGCTGAGCGCTTACGGGGGAATCCGTTGGGGATCAGGACTAAACCGTTCCATGCAATATGAACACGGGCAAAGCCGTATCGGGGGGAACATTTGGGAAATGCCCCTGCAATACATCGAAAACTCTCCCCTGTTCAATATGGACAAGGTGACTACCCCGATCCTGATCATGCACAACGATGCAGACGGACATGTGCCTTGGTACCAGGGTATCGAATACTTTATCGCCCTCAAGCGCCTCCAAAAACCGACCTGGTTGCTCAACTACACAGGTGAACCCCACTGGCCGACGCGTATAGCAAACCGCATCGATTTCCAGAAACGCATGTTCCAGTTCTTCCAGCACTACCTGCAAGGTGCCCCCATGCCTAAATGGATGAGTGAAGGTGTCCCTGCCGTAGACCAGGATTTCGAGTTGGGATATTAAAACTCCATCTTAAATGTAGTCCGGACATTCTGAATGGACAAGACAGAAAGTTGGCCACCATGCAGTTGCATGATACGCTGGGAAATAGGAAGGCCGATACCGCTACCACCGGATTTGGTGGAATAGAAAGGAGTAAAGACAGCAGACAACCGTTCGGGAGGAATCCCCGGACCGTTGTCTGTTATTGTTATAAAGAGACGCCCGGTTGCTCCGGCATATGCATCGACCCTGACAATTCCATCCTTTTGCCCCTCTACTGCCTGCAATGCGTTCCGGATCAAATTGATCAATGCAAGAGTAACCAGATTTACATCGCCATATATTTGAAGTTCCTTATCTGTCGATTTACCCGCCTTACCACCGGAGTAAACGATCCGTTCACTTCCCGGTTCGGCCTGCAGCAACCGTTCCAACTTAGTAAATAACGCCTGTATCGTAACCGTCTTATATTCCGGTTCCGGCAAATGCGTCAAACGATGATAGGAATCGAGAAAAGCGGTCAAATTCTTTGCCTGACTATTGATAACTTCAAGTCCTTCGCGTTGCCGGGATATGGGAACGGGATCCAGATGTTTTAACAGGTCTGCTGAAAGAGAAGCGATCGGGTGATAGAGTTACGAATTTCGTGTGTCATCACTCGGAGAATGCTCTCATAATAAAGGCTCTTTTCCTCTACCTCAATCTGTTTATCCCCTAATTGCCGGAGAATATGATTCATATCAGCGTATAAAGCATTCATAAAGGGATCATCCGGATTAGCAGGGAAATGCTGTGTTGTATCCTCATTCCGCATCGCCTCGAAAAAGACGGATAATTTATAATTAAAGTGAGTTGTCGACCGGATTATAAACAGAGTTATCAACAGGATAAGAAACAGGCACACAAAGGATAAAGTGAATGACAACTGTGTTATTAACAACCAGGAGCCAATCAGGGATAAAAGTACGATCAATACTACGCTCCCTACAATCTTAGCATATAACCTGCGACTGTACATGGAGCAAAGGTACATTAATTACGATAAACCCACAAAAAAGCAAAGAGAATACGAATCGGGCGTTTATTTACGAATAAATAGTAATAAACTTGTTTTTAACAAATTAAATTACTTTATTTGTATCAAACTATCTAATACAAATAAAATACAAACAATTAATCCGGAGATTATGAACAAGACAACGAAACTTTTAGGAGGTTTGCTTATCACTACAATAGCGACATCCTGCGGAACGGGGGGCACAAATCAATCCGCACAAGCTAACGATCCTTTGGCCAACAGCCCGATAGTAGGTCAATATGTACAGGTAGGAACTGACAAAGTCATGTCGTGCGACCAGAAACTACTGGCCGATACCGTACGCATACCGCTCAGTTTCTTTGCGGAAGAACTGGAAATCGTAAAATTGGATAACCGAGACGAGGCGTTAGTCGGACAAACTGGGATGACGATTTCAGATAATTATATTTTGATGCATGGCCGCCAGCCAAACCCCTTCAAGCTATTCGACCGTAAAGGGAATTTCCTGACCAATATCGGTGCGATCGGACAAGGTCCTGGCGAATACCAAATGGTATATGATGCCAAACTGGACGAAGCAAACAACCGCATCTACATCTTGCCTTGGAATGCTTCGCAATTGTTAGTGTACGACTTGCAAGGAAAAGTCTTAGACCCGATCCCGCTTTGCCTGCGCTGCCCGAAAGCGAAATTCAGTGTCGATCTTCCCGAAGACAAAGTTTCGGTAGTCGTACTGCCTTTCAAGGGTTATCCGGCCGTAGCTTGGATACAGGATTTGAAAGGAAACAGGATCAGTTGCATAGAACCAGGACATTTGGAAGCACCTCAAGATTTCAGTAATGAAGTGACAGCCGGATTCAATCTCCCCGGCACGTTCGATGTCAATATTTTATGTATAATGCCGACACGTGTCGATTCGCTCTACCAATATGACGATGACAATAGCCGTTTGATCCCGACATTCACTCTAAACTTTCCCAATACGGATAAAATCCCCTGGCACGGATACGGAGAATGGCCTCACCATTTCATTGGAGATTTTTCAGAACCACCGATCGAAGTTGCTCCCGGAGCATGGACCAACGGCCAAACTTACCATTACATCGTGGACAAAAAGACCGGGAAAGGTTCATTCTTCAAACTCTATAACGACTATTTCGGCAATTTGGAAATCGGCTATCCCAGCTACGCATTCTCCAATGGATATTACACCCGGAACATCGAACCCGGCAACCTCCTGACCGACATCGAGAACGCGTTGAAGAACCAAGAAATCAGTGACGATATGCGCAAGAAGCTGACCGACCTGCAAGCTTCTATCGATGAGAACGACAACAACTACGTCATGATCGCCAAATTAAAACCATAAGCACCATGAACAAACGGTTATTTCTGATCCTGTTACCGGCACTCCTGTCGGCAACAGGATGTAAGCAACAAAAAGCATCCGAAACGAAAGGAACGATCACCGAGGTCGAGGCTCACCAACCGCTTCCGCCGCAATACACAGCACATTATGACAAATCCGTCACGCCCGGCCGTATCGATATTGAAAAAGCACTTGCAGACTCCGTCCCGGTCAACTTGAGCAAAGTAGCCTCATCCATCGAGTATTTCATGGTCGGAGACGACAAATATCCGATCACGGACGTGGTTGCGACAAATGAAGGATTCATCGCCCTGAACCAACCCAAGCTATACCTCTACCGCAAAGGGATGAAGCGAAAACGAGTAGGGCTGAAAACGACATATGGTAACTGGATCAATGTACCCGGCTCCAAAATCAGTTTTGATACAGTCACTACCCGCCTGTATGCTCATCTGAAACGGATCAACCAGGAAACCGGCTACGGAGAAGAGTATATCGCAGAACTTCCTCCATTGGACTCCGTTCTGGCAAGAGTTTACTACCTGTATCCGGATTCGCTGCCCAATCGCTATTTCTTTCCTCCGAAATCATCTCTCATCCGCTATTTATCACCTGACAAATACGCAACCCAAAAAGAAAACAAAGATGGTATAGACGAAGGCATCACGCTCTTTCATCTGAACGGAGATACTATTTGCACGTTCACGGCCGGCATAGATCCCACTACCCAAAGGGGACAATACTTGTTCCAACCTCCCTTCTTCGACAAGATATACCGGCATGGCGATCAAATAACTTTCCGCTTGTCTTTCTGCGACACCATCTACCGGATCCAGGACGAGCAGACCTATTATCCGGCATACGTGACCGATTTCGGAAAACTACGCCTGACCGCAATCGAAAACATCCAAGGAAAAGACCGGAAAAACAAAGCCTGGATGACCGCACTCGAGGAGAACGCAAAAGCCCTCTTCGTCCGGACATATAAAGAAGGCAAAAGCACACAGAGCGGCTGGCTGGATGCTAATCGTGAACCCGACATGCCATCGGAGGAACGTCAAATCGTTTATCTGAAATCTTCCGGACAGACTTTCGCTTTGCCCGTTAAAGCCCAAGGGCTGACAAATGACCTCGACGGCGGACTCCCTTTCTGGCCGGACGGCCAGACGAGCGGTTATCTCTATATGATCCGCCCTGCCAAAGAATTGAAAACCAAGATTAAGCTGACTGGATCATCCAAACAGAAAGAATTGAAAGCATTTTTAGATAGCGTGGATGAGAAACAGAATGTGATGATCGTAGTCAAATAAAAAAGAAATAAAGAAATATGAATAGACTCCTTGCCCTGATAAACATTGTATGCTGCTCCATCTGGACCGGTTGCAGCAGCGTAAACATCAAAACTCTGGACGAATGTCCGGTCGTGATTCAAACAGAAACCATTGCCGGGCATCCCTTAACGGTGTGCGACCAAAAACTGTTGAACGACACCCTTCAAATCCCCCTCAGCCTGTTAGCTGAAAACCTGGAGATTATCCATTTCGATAACCGGGAGGAAGCGCTGATGGGAGAACATCAAGTAGTCCTATCCGACAATTATATGTTGGTCTGGCACTCGGACGTGCAGCCGGCCAAGCTGTTTAACCGGAAAGGGAAGTTCCTGACAACCATCGGTGCAAAGGGACAAGGGCCAGGCGAATACCGGACGATTTACGATGTGCAAATCGACGAAGCCAACAACCGAATCTATATGCTTCCCTGGTCAGTCGGCCAACTACTGGTTTACGACCTGCAAGGGAATGTGCTGCCGTCTATTCCGCTTTGCCTGAATATCCCGAAAGGCAAATTATGGATCAACGCAAAGGATTCTCTGATAGCCGTATTCGCATTACCTTTCCCCAATGTACCGGCCGTTGCCTGGACACAAGACTTGAAAGGGGAACGGAAGAATTACATAGAAGCGGGGCCGCTCACAGCCTACGATTATAATTCGGAAGTATATGCCGGCTGCAACATGGACGGCATATACGATTGCATGCTCAAATACAGCCTGCCGACACGGAAAGACACACTCTATCATTATGATTTCCATCATAACGTGCTGATTCCTCATTTCACCATGACCTTTACAACTACCAACCCGATCCCGAATCATGACTATTTCGAGTTACCCCATCATTTCTTAGGGACTACGGCCGAGAATATTCAAATATCCAAAAACATATTCGGCACCACCAATCACAAACATTTCATAATCGACAAAGCAACCGGGAAAGGAGCTTATATGCATCTTGTCAATGATTTCTTAGGGAATGAAGAACTGCCTTTGACCAGTTTTGACGGCAATTTTCCTCCCTATCCCAACTTCCGCAACGGTTACTATATCCTGAACCAAGATCCGGGAAACCTCCGCGACCGGCTTGAAAAAAGCATGAAAACAGGCAAACTCTCTCCCGAACAAAAAGAGAAAGTGACCCGATTATTAAACTCTGTCAATGAGAACGACAACAACCTTCTCTTTTTAGCTAAGTTAAAGCAATAAATACATAATAAATCATTACATTCGCTACAAATACAGATTCAAGATGAAAAAGCACCTTTTTACCATAAGTATCCTGTCTGTTTTACTGTTAGCAACAGGATGCAAACAGACAGAAGAAAAAGTACGACACATCCCGACCGCTCCACAGATGAAAGCCCGGATAGACCGTTCCGAACCCGTAAAAACCGTGGATGTAGAGCAAGCCGCCGAAAATCCCGTTCCGTTGAAGCTGAGCCAGATCGCCTCCGAGATCGAATACTACACCGTCGGAGACGCCCGGTTCACCGTCACCCAGGCTATCGAGTTGCCGGACAGTGGTGCTTTTATCACCTTCAATAATCCGCGCATCTACTACCGGAAACAAGGCATTCCGAGTAAACGATATGGCTTCAAAGCATTGGCCTATAAATGGAACAACGAGATGAACGGACAGAACATGTTCTACGACAAAAAAACGACCCGCATGTATGTCGCCCTCAGCGGAAAGACACAGGAAACACGGAGAACCGGGACAGACAGCATCCCCTTCATCGGAGTTTTGCCGCCATTGGACACGATGCTGACAATCAAAAGTTACTTCTTCCCCGAAAGCCCCATCGAGAAATACCAGCTCGGCCGGCGTGGCGACAGGTTGCTCGGCTTTTCCTCCACCGGTTACACTTTGTGCAGCTACAGAGAAACGGCGGGAGAACCGGACGGAATCACGACATTCAACCTCCAAGGCGATACACTCTGCAAGTTCCGGTTGAAAGAAGGGAAATTGGCCCCGCGCACGATGACGGACAGTATTCCGTTCTTTCAAACATTCTATTGGAACACCGGACAAGACAAGATGACATTCATGATCCCCTATTGTGACACCGTCTACCAACTGCGTGATCCGCAAACCGTCACCCCGCTCTACGCTATCCGTTATGGAGAGCAAGGACTTCATCTGAAAGAGATGAAGGACGCTAAAATCCCGGAAGGCAAAATATGGCTAAAGACCTTCTATGAGAATCCCAAAGGGCTGTTCATGGGCCTCTACCAGAAAGGAGGCAGAAAGATCGTCGATTGGATCGGCTGGGAATATACCTACAAGCCGACCTTGACCCATCAGGCCGTCTACCTGAAAGAAGAAGGACGCACGGTTATGCTGCCTGCCGGCAAAAACAGGGGCTTCATCAACGACCTGGACGACGGACTGCCTTTCTGGCCGGACGGACAAACGGACGATTGCCTGTATATGCTCCGCACCGTCACCGAGATGCGCGAACTGGTGAAGCGCACCGGCTCGCCCAAGCAAAAGAAACTGCTCGAACTGCTGGACAATCCGAAAGTATTCGAACGGGATTATGTAATGATCGTCGTACGATAAGGATAGCCCTTCCGGTCACAAACCGTATTTCCGCATCTTGTTATAAAGCGTCTGCCGGCTGATATCCAGCTGTTGGGCGCAAAGTGTCAGGTTGCCGTTCTTCTCGCGCAACACTTCACGGATAAACTGCTTCTCCATCTCCTCCAATGTTACCGGACGGGACGAAGGAGCGGTTTCTTCTATATAGAAATCGTCCGCACCAAGCGAAGACGAATCCGTCAGCAGGACAGCCCGCTCGATCGTTTGCTGCAAACCTGAAAGATCCCCTTGCCGGATCAGGCCGGACAGCTTGACAAGTCCGTCAGGCGTGACGGCCGGCAACTGTTTGCCATACGCCTGTGCATATTTTTTCAATAAAGATCCGACCAAGAGGGAAACAACCTGCTCATTCTCCTCCTCCGCCGATATCCGCCTCACGGAAGCCGCTTCTGCCCTCTCCTTCCTCCTGCGCCGGAAAGCTCCTTGCAAAGTGGCTATCAACTTCTCGTTATCCCACGGTTTGACAACGAAATCAGCCGCTCCCCTTTTCAAGGCGGAAACGGCCAGTTCAATATCTCCGAAAGCCGTAATCAAGACCACCTGAGGAGAATCGGGACAGTCGACAATACGCTCCAGCCAGAACAAGCCCTCGCTTCCATCCTGCCGTCCGGTCACAAAATTCATATCCAGCAGGACAATATCGACATCTCCTTCACGCAACAAAGCCGGTAACAACGTCGGCACAGACACTCCTACCACCGTCTTGAATTCACGTGCCAGAATCATCTTCAATGTTTTCAGCACCGCTTCGTTATCATCCACAAGGACTATCTTTCCATCCAGCATAGTTTCATTTTTTTCTTCCTACAAAGTTATTATTTTCTGCCAAGAAATCCGCAATCAGATGCAAGTGTAATTTGTTTTCGACAATGTCGCATATCTTTTCGGCAATGTCGTGTATATTCTCGACGTCGCCGTGTATATTTTCGACATTGTCGAAAACAAGTTACACTTGCATGAAAGTAAAAAATCCCTTTCATTCAAAGGCGATCCCATTGTCCAATAATTGGACAAATTTGCGGTTCCCCGAAGAAAAAAGAACTATCTATTGCGACATCCACAGAAAGGGGATAGCTTTGATTCGTATTTAAAAGCAAAAGTCATGAAAGCTGTAGCACTCAAACTGGTCCTCCGTAGTTGGTGGCGCAATAAAACATTTTCCATTATTTCGATTGTCAGCCTCGCGATCGGGATTGCCTGCACAAATCTGTTGGCAGCCTTCGTCATATATGAATTCAACATCGAGGCGGATAATCCGAACAAGGAAAAGATCGTCTATATGGCGCAAGACTCGCCAATGAAGTCAGGAGAAAAGGCCTCTTTTATAGTTGGAAAGATCCCGATCCAGCTAAAAGAGCAATATACGGAAGTGGAGGATTACCTGCGCTTCAGCTCGATCGACTGCAATTCCATCACCATAGGGAACAAGAAATACGATCCGATCTTGATTACCAGGACAGACACTACTTTCGCCCGCTTCTTCGAATATGAAGTGCTGTACGGCAACCTGCATGACGCCCTTTCCGCCCCGGACAAAGCCGCGCTGAGCGAATCGTGCGCCCGGAAACTGTTCGGAAAGACAAACCCGGTAGGAAAAATCGTCCAAATAGACCTGGCGGACGGAGCATGCGCCAGGAAAACGAAATGACGCCCCTTTCCCGTCCTTTCCAAATTGCCGCCGTCTTGAAAGAACATCCTCAGTCCTACCTCAAGTTCGACATGCTCACCGGTATCGGGCAGGACTATTACGGAGGAGGAGTCGCCCTCCTAAGGGTCTCTCCCTCGTTCGACAAAGAAGCATTCGCCCAAAAGATCAAGGCAGACGGCGTCCCTACGCTGCAACAGGAGAAAGGACGCTACTATTTCTACTCCTTGCAAGAATCCTATTTCCAGCACTACCCGCAAGAGTCGATTCCTTATATCGCCCGTTCCCAACAATCGCTGTTACTCATCGGGCTGATATCCGCATTGCTGATCCTGCTGATCGCCTGCTCCAACTATATCAACCTCAGCTTCTCCCGAATCCTTCAACAGATACGGATCATACACACACAGAAGCTGATGGGAGCCACACAAGCGGAGATGAATTACCAGCTGTTTCTGGATACATTCCTCACGGTCGGCATCGCTTTCCTGCTATCGTTGCTGATCGCCCACGACCTGATCCCCGTTTTCAACCGGATCATGTCCGGGAGGATCACTACCGGATTTTTCCTGAACAGGCAGGTGTTGCCTGTCATCTGCGGACTGATCCTGATCCTGTCCGTTATCCCTGCTTGTTACATGAGCCGGAAAATCACCAACCTGACGGATAGTAACTACCGCCTGTTCTTCACCGGAAACAAAAAAAGAAAAATCGTCACCGCCCTCTCCGTCATGCAGTATATCATCTCCATCGGCTGGTAATCGGGACACTCACCATCTACGCGCAATTGCGACTGACGCAGAAGAAAGGCGAATGCTACCGCAACCTGATCGAAATCGGAAGCTGGAAAGGTGGAAAACTGGATGTCAACACATTCGCAGCCGAACTGAAGAACAGGCCGGAAATAGTCTCCGTCACACGCGCCGGAGGTTCCATCCTCTTCGCCTGGCTCCAACAGATCGTTATCAAGAACAGGGACGGGTCGGAATCCTACTATTCGTCGGTCCAATATTTAGGGGAAGAAGATTTCCTTCAAACCTTGGAGCTGCAAATCCTTCAAGGACTGCCTCCCCGGGAAGCGATGCGGAAATACGGCCGGCCGGTCTACATCAACCGGAGATATGCGGACATCCTGATCCCGGCCGGTGAAAACCCCGTTGGTCAGCCGGTCAGCCAGTATGACAAATCCTTCCGGGACATCCTGCCCAGCGATCCTAAACAGACATGTACGATCTGTGGGATTGTCAGCGACCTCTATATCAATACACTGGAAGAAGAAGCGATGCCATCCCTGATCTACCTCAACAACGCCGGTGACCAACACTACCGAACGCTTTATGTCAGGCTGAATGACAAACAGAAAAAGGAAGGGATGGAAACGCTGCAAGCTGTATGGAAGAAGGTAAACCCGAGCGAATATTTCACCTATATGGATGTATACGAAGTATTCATGCAACGCAACCGCAGAACGACCGATATGGCAAACTTGCTGTTGATGTATTCCATCATCAGCATCTTCCTGACCTGCTTCGGCCTGTTCGGAATGGCTTTGTACGCGACTGAACAACGGACCAAAGAGATCGGCATCCGGAAGGTGAACGGAGCCAGCACACGGAGCATCATGTTCCTGCTGATCCGGCAATTCGTCAAATGGATAGCAGTGGCATTCGTGATCGCAACACCTCTTACCTGGCTGCTGCTGAACCGTTGGTTGGAAAGTTTCGCCAACCGGGTGAGCATTTCCCCGCTCTATTTCTTGATGGGCGGAGGCATCGTCTTGGCTATCACGTTGCTAACGGTAGGATGGCACAGTTACCGGGCTGCCTCGAGTAACCCGGTAAAAAGCCTGAGGAGTGAATAAAGGGGAAGAAAAACTATCCGTTCAAAACTCGAAGCGCACCCCGGCTCCGACACCTATCAATGTCATGTTCTCGGTGCGATAACTCACTGGCTGGTTGCTATCGAAATAATAAGAATAACGCGGCTCCAGGTACAAACTCCAATCCCGGTAGAAACGGTAAGAGACACCGACAGACAGGTTCAGCGACCATTGCAGTCCGTCTATGCCGGAACGGTATGTGGCAGATTTCTGCTCATCGAGGTATATGCCTCCACATGATAGACGGAGCGCACTCCTTTCTCTATCATGAAACCACCGGAGACGTACACATTCCAATTCGGATTGTCCCACAAATTAACCACCAGGTTGACTGGAATACCTAAATAGTGAAGACCCAATGTTGCCCGACCGCTAATCGTCCGGTTCTGGCTCAACTTCGTGTACAAATAAGTATAAACCAAGCCGCTCTCAAGGGCGATACGGTTATTCAGGTGCTTTCGTACGGTTATCCCGAATGACAAGGGCGGTGCGCAATCCACCTGGGAGAAGTTTTCCGGGCCGCCACCCATCTCTAATTCCGATTCGTCGTCCGTAACAGGAGGAACGGGAGGAAGAGGCACATCCGGGTCCGTCGGGGAGTCGCTCATATCATCCTGATAAGTGTTATCTAACCCCATACCTAACGATAAATGCCCGCCTGTCCCCATATTGGCTCCGATCTGCCATCTGCCGCCCTTCGCCTCCGGCCTATCCGCCCTTGCGAGCAGTTGTTGAGTCCGGTGCTTTTCCGGTTCCGGCCCCAAGTGCCGTATGGCAGGGACTTTGGCTGACGGGTGCGTAACCTCCGATTTTGGAGGAAGTTCGATTTCTCCTTCTTCTCCTATAGCTTCTTCCCAAGCGATCGTATCAACAGGACTGGGGGCGGCTACCGCTTTTCGTGCAACATGGGCAATTATCCGTTCCCGTGCTTGACGCGGGAGAGCAAAAGAAGCGCCTCTATCCGGTTGCTGCTCTTCAGTATCCATTTTCTTAGGATTCGTCTTTTCGGCGATCTGCCCCTCCTCCTGCAATCCCGTGCCGGACGTGGGAACGGGAGTGGTCGGGTACAGACGGATCAGGAGCAACAGGGCAAGAACAGCGGCGGCAACAGTTGCCCAGCCACCGATCCTCCAAACGGAAAGATGCGGACGTTCGGTCATCTTCGCCTCGATCTGTTCCCAACCCTTCATATCGACGGGTAGCCGGTGATCTTCCAGTTTTTGCCTTACCTTCAAACTGAACAGGTCTAAATGTTCATTATGTTCTGTTTCTGCTGACATTGTCCTGCGCTATTAAAGATTGAACCATTTCCTGTAATGCTTTCCTTGCCCGCGCAAACTGGGAGCGGGAAGTGATCTCCTGTATATGAAGCATAGCCGCTATTTCCTTATGCTATATCCTTCGATGGCATACAGGTTGAAGACAGTCCGGTAACCGGTGGGCAACCGGGAGATGCATTCCAGTAAATCGTCGGCCGACAGACGGTCCAGTACGGAAGCATCCACGTCTTCAACCTGTTCTCCATATTCATCAATCGGGGCACTCGACCGGAGAGCATCGTATTTACGGAGATATTCGAGTGCCGTCGTCACAAATACCCTTCGTAGCCAAGCGCCAAAGGGGCCAGTCGCCGAATAGATCTGTATTTTGGTGAATACTTTGATAAATCCATCCTGAAGCAAATCGCGGGCCGTCTCCCTGTCATGGACATAACGGCACATACGCTCATCATGGCAGGTGCGTACAGCTCGTATAATTCTTTACGAGCCGATGCTTCTCCACGCTTGCATCCGTCGATTAACAGTTGTTCGTCCATAAATACTTGCTACTCTCTGATTATATGATGAAACAGGTTCCCGGATAGTTGCACCTATCTTCATTATTTATGCACAAATATCTAAATTTATTTTTATCTTCGCAGAAATTAAATGAGTTGTTGTATGAAGCGGGGAATTAGTTTAATCATATTGTTATTGTGCGCATTATGTCTGCAAGCACAATCCGATCTGACCTGGATCAGAACAAAAGAAGGACGAATGGTGGCAGTGCCCAAACGGGCGGTTTTCGACTTGAACCTACCTAAATTCGCATACAAAAGCTTCACGCCATCGGACAGGCAACTGATCGAAGCTAAGTTGCGTGAATTCATTCCCGACCTTCCTGTCCAATCCGCATATGAACAGGAGCGCCCGATGGATATGATCATTTCATCTACCGCCTATCAGCCATTCTTCAATCCATACACACCGATGTTAAGACGCGTCTCGCCGATGGCACTGGATTTTCACGAAGTATCGGTCGTTCCCATCAGCGAACAAGTGGCCTTTATCACAAGCGGACAACAATACACATGGCCCGGTGTCGGCGGCCTTACCCGGATCAATACGGAACTGCTATGGACACACGACCGGTTCTCCCTGTCGGGAGGCGCTTTCGGCGGACGTTATTTCACACCGTTCAATCCTTCCCCCAATTCATGGGCGGGTTCAATGCGATGGCCAGCTATGATGTAACCGACTGGATGACGGTGAGAGGATGGGGACAATATACATTTTACGACCACAACGAACGAAACAACCCGCATATGCTGATGAACCCGTTCTACAACCATACAAACGTAGGCGGTGCATTCGAATTCAAGGTGAACGACAGCGGTTTCAGAGTCGGCATAGGGATCAACTACGAATACAATCCGATCCGCGGAAAGATGGAACGCCAGTTCATGTTCTATCCGGCAGGCAAGATCGGGACATTCCGGATCGGTAACTAAACATAAAAAAATAGTAGACAAAAACACATACTGACATGAAAAAAGAAAGAATCAGGACAACACTCCTGTTGCTCCTACTTATGGTTTTCGGGCTGTCATCCTGCCAGAAAACAGAGACATTCAAAGTATTACAATTTAATATCTGGCAAGAAGGGACAGTTGTGGAAGGCGGCTTTGAAGCACTGGCCGACGAGATCGTCCGCAGCAATGCAGACTTCGTCACCCTGAGCGAAGTCCGCAATTATCGTAACACCCGTTTTTGTGACCGGATCGTGGAAGCGCTGAAAAAGAGAGGGGAAACCTATTACTCTTTCTATACCGAAGACTCCGGCCTGCTAAGCCGTTATCCGATTTCGGACAGTACAACGGTCTATCCCCTGAATGACGACCGGGGAAGCATATACCGGCTTGTATCCAAAAAAGACGGCCAGGAATTTGCCGTTTACACGGCTCACCTGGATTACCGGAACTGCGCCTATTATGACGTACGCGGATACGACGGAAATACCTGGGAGAAGGAAGAACCGGTGACAAACATCGATTCTATCCTGATTCTGAACAAGGCTTCCGTACGCGACGATGCAATCGCCAACTTTTTAGCAGAAGCCCAAAAAGACCGTGAAGCCGGCCGCATCGTTATCTTGGGCGGTGACTTCAACGAACCTTCGCACCTCGATTGGACAGAAGCGACGAAAGACCTGTTCGACCACCACGGAGCTGTCGTCCCCTGGGACTGCTCCATGATGCTGGCTGAAGCCGGTTTCATTGACACTTACCGCAGCTTGTACCCGGACCCGGTTAAATATCCCGGATTCACTTGTCCGGCCGACTGCAAGGATATCGATCTCAAACGCTTGGTTTGGTCACCGGAAGCCGATGACCGCGACCGCATCGACTTCATCCTGTACGCTCCTTTTGAAGGGTTATCGCTCACAGACGTAAGTATCGTCGGTCCGAAAGGCGATATCCTCCGGGGCGAACGGGTAACAGAAGAAACCTCGGATCCGATTATCGAACCGATTGCCGTCTGGCCAACCGATCATAAGGCAGTACTGGCTACTTTTACTCTGATTAAATAGCACCATTCAATCCAATCAAATATGAAACGACTTCATATACTCTATACCTTACTATTCATATGGCTATTGCCCGTAACAAGCAACGGGCAACCGGCGGGAAAAGAAAAACTGCGGGTTATCTCCTACAACATCTGGAACGGTTTCGAACACGATGCTTCCCGACGGGCCAACTTTATCAACTGGATAAAAGGGCAGCAACCGGATATTCTGGCCATGACCGAACTGGTCGGATTTACAGAAAAGGACTTAGGCAACTGGCCTCCGAATACGGGCATAAGTATTATGCCATCGTGAAAGAAGAAGGATACCCGGTCGGCATCACTTCCAACGAACCGATCACGGTCGTGAAGAAACAAATGGAAGGTTTCTGGCACGGTATGCTGCACGTAAAAACGCATGGGTTGGATATGATCGTCACCCATCTCAGCCCTCACGACTGGAAATTCCGGCTGAAAGAAGCACAGATGCTGACAAGCTACATACAGGACAACCAGTTGGACAACTGTATGGTCATGGGAGATTTCAACGCCTATTCGCCTTTCGATGCCGATTGGGTGGAAACACACGCCCAACTCATCGAAAACATGCAGAAATGGGATGCCGAGCAAGAAGCATACCGGAATATGCGTGACGGACGGTTTGATTATTCGGTTCTATCCAAGTTCCTGTCTATCGGATTGACCGACATATGCCGCCTGTATGTCCCGGCCGATAAACGGACGACATTCCCGGCCGCTTTCCTCTACGGATGGCAACATGGCGACACTCGTCTGCACGGGATAGGCGAACGGTTGGATTACATTCTGGTTTCTCCGTCCTTAGTTTCCCGTTGCCTCGATGCCCGCATCCACAACGGAATAGAGACAGAAGGGATTTCAGACCATTATCCGGTCAGCGTGGACCTTCAAAAGTAATGATATCCCTTTCATCCCACTCGTAAATACATTCCGTTGCACTACCCAACACTCCCGTTCCCCCTTCCACGTTGGAAGGGAGACGGATCGGTTCGGCAAAACCGGCAGACGCGAGATCACCTGTAAAAGAACCGGATTGGAGTTCCTGTAACATTTTCAAGTAATCGTAATAGTCCTTAGAGATCGACTGCAAATAAAAACGGAACTTCTTAGGATGAATGATCGACTGGTCTTCCTTGTTTTGGTAAATTGTATAACCATTCCCGATAGGAACCCGCATAGTATAAGTCCGTCCTTCTATCAGTCGTCAGAGAAAGCTCCCCAATAGTTATCCCCGGAACTTCCGGTTCCGAAAATATAATCGAAAGCGGTCACTGCATTCTTGAACAACGGGTCTTCGGAAAAACGGATGTATGTAGCATACCAATAAGCGGTGTCGCCCTTAATGACTTCGAAATCTTCCGATCTGGCACTTCCATATCCGTTATACTGAAGTTCTTTTCCATGAACCAGATAATAATTCTCCTCTTCCGGAGGATCTTGAACCGTCAGTTCCAATGTGTAATCGGCAAGATATTGGCAAGTCGAATCATCTTCCCACCAAAAGTTTTTCTGCACCTTCAACCGGCAATCCTCAATCGCCATCTGCTTCGGAAGTTCCGAGTCCACAGCAATATCAGGATAGCCGAGAGCAGAGGCCGTGATACGGATACGATCACCGGTGGCAGGTGAATAGGATGCCTTGTAAGAGCCGGCCAGCCCTTCTTCGGAAGGAGCGACAAACGACATTTGCTCCCTGAACTGCCCGTTCACATATAATTTCACATCCGCATCCGAAATCGTCAGATTGGGTTTTCCATCCGTATGGACCAGGTACGGGAAAGGTTGACACAAACCGGTTCACCCGCTCTCGTCACCCCGTTAAGCACCAATTTCGGAGCAGGCTTGAAAGAATCGAGTTCAACGATTTGTTCACAACTTTGAAAAAATACTGCCACGAGAAGCAGGAACGGGAATATTTTGTTTGCCTTCATTTCATTCAAAATTTATACGTGTATGTAATAGACGGGACTATCGGTAAAAAACTATATTGCTTAAAAACGGGATAGGACTTTCTTTCGTCCGGATTGTACTCGTCCGTCTTTTCGATCATAAAAGGATTCATCCGGCAATAGGCATTGTAAACGCTGACATTCCAGATGCCCATACGTCCTTTTTTCTTCGGACGATAGATATTGATTCCCAAATCGAGGCGGTGATAAGCCGGAAGTCGGTAATTATTGCGATCACCATACAAGTCGAACTGTTCTTGCCTGAAATTATAAAAGGGATCTTTAGACGGAGGGGGCAACCCCTCGTAACTTTCTGTCGAGAGTGTGGTATAACTACCGGAGGTATAGGTCCAGGCAGCCGAAAGTTCAACGCGTTTCGATAGTTTATGCATGACGACAATATTCAACTTATGCCGGTTGTCATAGCGAGACGGAAACCGGCGTCCTCCGTTCAGCTCGTCAAACTGGCGGTCCGACCAGGCAAGGGAATACCCGATCCAGCCGGTTGTACGTCCTACAGGTCTCCTCACCATCCATTCCAAACCATAAGAACATCCTTTTCCGGCAACCAACTTCCGGTCCCATGTGATCGATGAGGGGACCAGGCTGTGCCCGTCCTTATATTCGAGCAGGTTACGGCTGTCCTTATAATATCCTTCCATCGAGAAGTCCAGATCCTTCCAGTTATAGTAGGCGCCCAACGAATACTGGTCACTGACCAGTGGCCTCAGATTGCGGGTGACAGGCATCCACGAATCGGTCGGCAAATTGAGGAAACTGTTACTGATCAGGTGCACATATTGATTCATCCTCGAATAGGAAGCCTTCAAACTAAGATCTTTGCCAAGCAGCCAGCGCAGAGAAACGCGTGGCTCGACGCCTGTATAGGTTTTCCTGTCGATATTGAAAAGGCTCAAACGGACTCCAGCGTTTAGACGGAGCGTAGGTGCCAATGTCCAGTCGTCTTCTGCAAACGCTGACAACTCGTGTGCCAGCAATTTCTCATTGCTGAACACTTTACTGACCTGCATAGAGTCCGGTTTATCGCCCTCCTCTGTCAGGAAACGGCTGTATTCGGGACGGAAATCATGCCGGACATAATCGCCTCCGAAACGAATATGATGGTTGGAGACCGGCTGATAGTCAAACGATGTACGGACACCGAAATCATTGATCCCTGAAGCGCTGACCGTTTCATCGAACTCAAGGAATAGGCTTCGTTATTATAATCCCACGACTTTTCTTCTTCTCGGTAAGATATTTTTGCATTATAACGGGTGTAAAAACCGGCAATCTTACCGAATAGGCGGTTATTGAACGCATATGTCCAACCTGCGGAAGCGACGAGATTCCCCCAGCGCATGGAAACCTGTGTTTTATCCAGATAGTAACTGATCGAGCCATCTCTGCTCGGATTGTCTTCACTTGTGGCCTTCAGCACATCGTTTCCATTGTAGATGCTGACAAAGAGACGGCTCCGATCGCTGACGCGGTGGTCTATACGGGCATTTAAATCATGAAAGGCGTAACGGAAATTAATGTCGGAACTCTTATCTTTTTTCACGGCATTGAAGATCGCCAGTGTGGGTGCAGTAATCACATCGAGCCAAGTACGACGCAGAGCGATCGAGAAAGAAGTACGGTCTTTGATAATCGGTCCTTCCAGACTTAGGTTCCCCGCAATCAATCCGACCGATGCACTCCCATGGAATTCCTTCATATTCCCTTCTTTCGTCTGCACATCGACAACCGACGAAAGGCGACCGCCGTAACGGGCTGGAAAGCCGGCCTTATAGAAATCCATACTTTTGATCGCTTCACCGTTAAAAGCAGAAAATATTCCTCCCAAGTGGTTAAGCTGGTAAACCGGATTTCCGTCTATCAGGAACAGGTTCTCGTCGACATTCCCCCCGCGCACGTACAGGCCGGAGACACCTTCGGTCCCCATCGACACGCCCGGCATCAACTGTAATGTCCGAATAATATCCGACTCACCCAACAAAGTCGGAGTAGCACGGATCGTTGCCTGATTTACCTCCAAAGCCCCCATCTGCACACTGTGGACAGGCGAACGCAACGAACGCTCATTGCCAGTCACCACCACTTCACCGATCGAAGCATTCGTCTGTAAAAACAAGGTAAGCATCGTATCGCGTTCCAACACGGGAAAGTCGATTTTCCGGTTTTCATATCCGATATAAGATACCGAGATCCGTACCGGATCATCAGAGGCGGGTACCGTAAGGCTGAAAAAGCCGAAAGCATTCGTAGCGATCCCCAACCGGCAGCCGACATCATACACAGAAGCCCCGACCAGGGATTCTGCGGAAGTTTTATCCCGCACAAAACCGCTGATCGTGACCTGCCTGGGTTTGTGTTTCAGAACGACAATGTTTCCTGTCCTCTTGTACACGAGCGGATAGCTGGCAAAAAGCTGTGCCAGGCAATCGTCCAGTGCTGCATCTTCTACTTTGAAACTTGTCTTCTGAAACTCTTTCAACAAAGATGATTCATACGAAAAAGTCACTCCGGCCTGCTTCTCGATCTCTGCCAGAATCTCTTTCAAAGAAACGTTCCGCATGTTCAATGTAACCGTTCGAACCTCATCTCCACCGTTTACCTCTGCCAACAACCTCTCAGACATCAAAAAACAACTCAAACACACAAAAACACAGGTAAACCATCCTCTCAACATTAACTTCTTCATCTTATCTTTATTGACATTTTATCCATAAGACGGGAAAAACAGAAAAACCCCTATCCGAATTCGAAAAAATTATAAGAAACTGTTTTGATTTTTTCGCCTCATGATTTGAGATGTATTTTTGGATCTGATTCGTCGCTCTGATGAGGAAGAGAGCGGGCTATCTGACGAAGAAGAAAGGCGGATATGGCCCAAAAGACACTCAAAGCATAGTCGAAAATAACAGCAAAATAACAAAGCTGGCTGTTTGTAAAAAATCAAAACAGTTTTTAAAATCAATCATAAACAGTAAACGGGGTCCAATAAGGTTCCTTGTCACCGAAAGGCATTGTGAAACGACGATGGGCCAGTTGGCAACCGGCAACGACTCCGAAGCCGCCTTCGATATTCGTATAAGTGGCAGTAGCTCCACCAAGCCGTCTAAATAAGCATCGCCCAACGAGATCGAGAAATTACGGATGACGACCAGATACCGGTAGTATCTTCCGAAATAGCCACCAGGCGGACATCATAATGCACTGTTGTCGTCACCGAATCACCCTTAAAGGAATGATCAACAGGCCAGAAAGAAGAGCGGACCGTATAGTCTTCGCCATCGAACATATCATCCGTAAACGTGCCCCGGCAAGTCGTCCCATCCAACTGCTCGATAACCGGATTCGTCGCCGTCGAACGAAATACCGGATCTTCATAAACCACACTCAGCCAACCCGAACAAGCAGGTTCCGACCTATACATCGAACTACAGGTTATCACGCTGTCTCTTTTCTGATACTCCGTCAGCTTCTCGATTATCAAGCGATAATAATTCCGCTTATCCGGCTTGTCACGAAACCGGACATACAGCCGTATGGAAGGATATTCATATCCGGCATAGCCAAAACGGGTAAAACGGACCGTATCGACAGACAATATCTCCACCGGGTCCGGAATAACCGTCTCTCCTCCTATCGGCTCGAAACCTTCTGCTCCGGCTTCCAGCCGCAAGCGATCACCGGCCTTCACACGACATCCGGGCAATACATACCGGCCTGCAAACCGACTATCGGGAACGGGCTGCATACATCCTTGCAAACGGTCGTTTATAAACACTTGTATGTTGCCGTCCGCAACCCCGTCGTCCGTGACCGTGTCCAGGACAAACCAGCTTCTGGACAAGAAAGCCGTCACATCCGTATCCGGAGAAACGGAAGCGTTCAGCACCAGGCGCGGAGAAACGGGCGGAAGAACCAACACCACATCACGGGTACAGGAGGCAAACAAAAGCAAGCACAAGGCAAACAGTATCTTTTTCATCACCATCAGAATTTATATGTGTAAGAGATGGAAGGGACAAAAAGGAACAACAAGGTCTGTTCCAACACAACCTCCCGGCCCTTTTCCGTTTGATAATAAACAGGACGGACCGAAAAAGGATTCGCCTTAAAATAAGCATTGCAAAGGCTCAGGTTCCAGATTCCCATACGCCCGTTCTTCTTATACCGATAGAAATTGACGCCCAAATCAAGCCGGTGGTAAGCCGGAAGCTGGTAATTGTTGCGCGAACTTGCGTTCTGGCCGTATCCCCACCCAAGCTCCTCCCGGTAGCCACGCTCCGTCAGTTCCGGCAACGGGCGGTATTGCACGTCCTGAATCGTCAGGTGATTACCGGACTTATACATCCAGGCTGCCGTCAGTTCCACCTTTTTAGACAGTTTGTAGGAAGTAACGATATCGACCTTATGCCGGTTGTCGTATTTGGAGGGGAAACGATGCCCCTTGTTGACCGTTCCATCCGGAAACCAGCGGTCGGACCAGGAGAGTGTATACCCGATCCATCCGTTAAACCGCCCGGTCTTTTTCTGTACTATCAGTTCCAGACCGTAAGAACGCCCTTTGCCCACTCCAACCCGGTCTTCCCAGCCTGCAAAAGAGGGTAAAACCGGACCGTTATCCTTATATTCCACCAAATTATTCATCCGTTTGTAGTAGCCTTCAGCAGAGAAATCCAATCCTTTATAATGCCAAAAGAGGCCACCCGTCACCTGGTGCGCATGCATCGGACGGATATTCCCGGTAACCGGTACCCAAATATCCGTCGGCTGACTGATATAACTGTTGGACAATAAATGGATATATTGGTTCATCTTCGTATAGGACACTTTTGCCGACAGGTTCCGCCCTAACAGGTAGCGGGCGGAAAAACGAGGCTGGAACGACTGATACGTCTCTCCTTGTACGTGGAAAAGGGTAAAGCGCAGCCCGGCATTCACCCGCAACCGGTCGGTCAGTAACATTTCGTCTTCAGCATACAAGGAAACCTCGTGACCATGAATCAAGGAATGCGAAAAGACCGTATTATTCATTTGCGAAACAACCGAATCCTTATACCAAGAACTCATATTGCTCTGTTCGGGACGGAAAAGATGGAACAGGTAATCACTTCCCATCCGGATCCGGTGGTCGACATTCGGGCGATAATCGAAAGAGGCTCTCAGATTCACATCTTCCATAGCCGAACGATAATGCCCTTCCTGGAAATAGACCTGTCCGCTCTTATCTGCCGAAGAGACAAATGCATTTTGCTTTTGGATAATATGTGAACGATAGCGGGTATATCCTCCGGTAAAAGTGGCAAACAGTTTCCGGTTGATCAGGTAGTTCCACCCGGCAGACCCGATCAGGTTTCCCCAACGCCAGCGGAAGTCCCGGTCTTCGCCATGTATGTCTTTCGAGTCCTCGCCGTTACGGTAACTGTCGCTTCCCATGTAAAAGCTCAGATAGGCACGGCTGCGGTCCGTAAAAGAATAATCGATTTTGGCATTCATGTCGTAGAAATGGTATCCGCCTTTCACTTCGGTATCGGCCTTCTTGTTCACAGCCGTCATGACCGGCCAAGTGATCAGTTCCATCCAGGTACGCCGCACCGACACGTTGAATGAAGACCTATCTTTGATGATCGGCCCTTCGAGATTGGCCCTCGCCGCCAGCAAGCCGACCGAGATATTCCCGTGATATTCTTTCCGGTTTCCCTCGTTCGTACGCACATCTATAACAGAAGAAAGTCTCCCGCCGTATTCCGCCGGAAAACTTCCTTTATAAAAAGTGGCATTCTTCACAGCATCCGGATTGAAAGCAGAAAAGAAGCCTAGCACATGGTCTGTATGATAGACCGGATTTCCATCAAGCAGAAACAGGTTATCGTCGCCATCGCCTCCCCTCACAAACAAGCCACTCATGCCTTCTGTTCCTCCGGTCACACCCGGTAGCCGTTGCAAAGTCTTGACAACATCCGTTTCGCCCAACAGGGCCGGCAACGATTTCACCCGGCTTGCCGGAACATCCGACACCCCTACCCGACTGTTCAAAACATCCGACCGGGGAGAAATTCCTTTTATCACGACTTCCCCCAGTACCCCGGCAGGCGATAGGGAGAGATCGATCATCGTGTCTCGGGTCAACTCGAACGTAACGGAACAGGGCTCGTAGCCAACATAAGAAGAAGACAGCACCACTTTCCCCGGAGGCAACGTAATGCTATAAAAACCGTAATTATTGGAAACCGACCCTTTCCCGGAAGAACGCTCCACCACGGTTGCCGCAATCAGGCTCTCATAGGACGCGGAATCCCGTACAAACCCGCTGATAGTATATTGCCGGGGTTTCCGTTTCAATATCACATAATGCCCCGTCATCCGGTAAACAAGAGGTAAAGGCCGAACAGCCGTTTCAGGCAATAGGAAAGAGACTCGTCGCGCACCGTTAACGAAACATGGCGAAATTCTTTCAACATCGACGATTCATAGGAAAAAAACAGACCGGTCTGCTTTTCGATCTCTAACAAAATATCCTGTAACGACACCCGCTTCATATCCAACGTGACAGTAGGAGTCGGATCCACCAACAGAGACAATGGCTCTTTCGCCTGATCAACGGGCAACACATACAAATCCCGATGACAAATAGGTAAACACGATACATAAGTTCTTTTTTTACTTATCCTTCCGGGGAACCAGTCGGATATCTAACGTTTGATTGATAACCAGCAGGACTTCGTCAAGAGGCAAATCGTTGAATGTAGCGGTCAGCCTGGAATCCGGCGAATCCACTTTGTTGGTGATCTCCACCTGGTAATACTCGTTCAGATCCCTGATCACCTTCTCTAAAGGCGTATCGTTGAACCTTAACTGCTTCGTTTTCCAGGAAAGATGATTCGGATTCTCTTCCTTCAGGATATCTATTTCTTTCTTTTCATTCGAATAAGAGGCCGACATTCCCGCCGTCAGGATAACCGGTTCAGGCTCCTTCCCGGCTGCAAAACGCACTTTTCCCGTCACGACATCGACTTCCGTCATTCCCGGTTGTTCGCTTATCTGGAAACTGGTACCCAAAACCGTCACCTCCGTCATAGCCGTATGAACGGAAAAGGGGCGTGCCTCGTTCCTCTTCACCTGGAAAAAAGCTTTTCCGGTCATCTCCACTACACGCCTTTCCTTTCCATATTTCTTCACATCATACCGGAGTGTCGAATTTCCGGCCATCGATACCAACGTACTATCCGGCAAATAAACATCTTTCAGCTGCCCCGATACAGTAACGACAGATACCCATTCGGGCTTATTCCGCTCTTTCATATAAAAAGTGCCGAATCCAATAAGCAAGAGCATAACAGAGGCAGCCGCCATCCAATAACGGCGGAAAGCGACCTGGCGACGGATTCCCTGTCGGGAAGCAAACCGCTCCCAAGCCTTATCCTCATCCAAGCTTCCCTCTTTGTAGCGCCGGGCTACAAAACGAAGGCGTTTTTCAAATCTATCATCTTGCTCGTTGTTCATCATTTCAATTGACAATTGATAATTGACAATGGACAATTGCCACAGCACTCTCCATTGTTTATTTTCCTAATTTGAATTTATACCCGACAGACAAGCTGAAGGTATGATATTTTAAGTCGACTGAATCATAGTCATATTCCTTGCCTAAAGAAGCATCATAACCGACGCTCATCACACAGGAACCAATTTCCAATCCTGCCTGAAACGAAAGTCCCCAGTCAAAAGGATTATCATGCGTCCGACTCTCATAACTAAAACCTTGCCCTATCCATCCGTCACCATACAGATAACCACCGTTACCACCATAATAGTTAAAGCCATAGCTTCCGTAACCACCACTATAACCCGGCGTATATTCATTATACTTACCTATATTTTTATCTCCCACCGAATAAGCGACATAAGGACCGGCTGCCAGATTCAACCGTACATTCTCCGCTAAACGGAATGACAAATTTGCCATCAACGGAACCTGCAAAAAATGACGATTCGTTTTATAATAACTTTCATTAAAAGTAGGTTTCGATTGATCGTCAGTCGTCGGGTAAACACTCCCAAACAAAATCGAATGTCTCGAATATCCCGCTGGGTATAATACAAACCTGATTTCAATGAAAAACGATCCGGTCTGACGGCAAACTCCACACCAACCCCGACTTTCCAACGAGTATTCCAAGTCGGCTTCTGTTCATTGATATAGACATCTCCACCTCTCTTGACTGCCATCATCCCCACTTCCGGTGTCAGCGACCACCGCTGTGCGCTCACTGATACCACACCCATCATCAACATCACAAATAACACGAATTTCTTCATCTCTCTTTTTTGCATTAGTGATACATAAACATTTTAACCATTCTATCACTAAGACAGGAAATCTGAAAAAACCCCTACTCATTCAAGAAAAAAAGAAACAATAAATCCGCACAGCAGTTTCCCGCAAAGTCTTTAACGCTTTTCCTATCTGGTTTTCAACTGTTTTAATGGAAATATGCAACTCTTCTGCAATCTCCTGATATTTCAGTCCGTCCCGCTTGGAAAGCAGAAATATCTTCTTCCGTTCGGCAGGCAGTTCGTCGATAGCCGCCCAGAGGCGCGCATCCCGTTCCGATTGATATATCTGTTCCTCTTCCGACAGATCCTCTATATCGGCAAGACATTCTGTCGTCTGTAACGTATCGGAAGATTGGGCGATAAGCGTAAGGGAACGATTCCGCACCGCCTGGTAGAGATAGGACTTAAAGTTAGCAATTACCACATTATGGCTGTTTTTATCCCAAACATCGGCAAAAGCCTGCTGCACGACGTCCTCGGCATCTTCCGTTTTTTCTGTAAAACGGAGTGCAAACAAACACAGGGGCTTATACAGCTCCTTGAAAATACGTTCAAACTCTCCCGCAGATATTGCCGCCATACATTTGTTATTTGTCTCTATTCACTGCAAAGTAAAGTAGTTTTTCACTTAATAATCCGATTTTCAGGTTCTTTATTATGTTTTTAATAAATTATATCGCACAATATTACTATCATACGCACATAAAAAAGACATAGATCACACAGACTGTACGGCTTTAATTAATCCGTAAGTTCGGCGTGATCTATGTCTCAATATGTAAACCGGAATAAATTTATCCTCTGAATCCGATAATCTCACGCACTTCACGCAACGTTTTCGCAGCGCTCTCGCTTGCTTTTTCGGCCCCCATACGGGCTACTTTCGCCAAATAGTCTTCGTTGGAACGAATGTCCAAAATACGTTCGCGAATCGGGGCGCAGAAATTATTGATGTCTTCAGCCAATTGCTTTTTCAAATCTCCGTAACGGATCTCGCAATTGTTGTATTTCTCATTGAAGAAATCGAAAGTATCTTTTGTCGATACGATCTCCATCATCGTAAACAGATTGGCAATCGGCTCAGGTTTCACACTGTTCGGCTCCATCGGACCGGCATCCGTCACAGCTTTCATCACCTTCTTCTTGATTGTCTTTTCATCGTCGATCAGGTAGATCGCATTTCCTTCGCTCTTTCCCATCTTGCCGGATCCGTCCAATCCGGGCACTTTGATCGCCTTACTGGAATAATAGAAAGAGGCAGGTTCCGGGAAACATTCGACTCCGTAAGTCGCGTTAAAACGGCGGGCAAAACGGCGGGCCATTTCCATATTCTGCTCCTGGTCTTTCCCAACCGGCACCTTCACTGCCTTATGGATAATGATATCGGCTGCCATCAGAGTCGGGTAGGTCAGCAAACCAGCGCTTACGCTATGTTTGTTCCCCTCGTTGAAAATTTCCTTTTCCACATCGCCTTCTGTGGTGTTGACACGGTCAATGTGCAGCTGCTGGCGCGCCTTATCCTTGAAAGAAGTAGTACGCATCAACTCACCGATCCCCGCATTCATATTCAAATACAGATACAGTTCGGGAATTTCGCGCACATCGCTCTGCAGATAGATGGTCGCTTTTTCCGGATCGATGCCGCAAGCCAGATATTCAGCCAGAATTGTCTTTACACTATTACGGATATTATCGGGATGCGGATGTGTAGTCAACGAGTGCCAGTCTGCAATAAAGAAAAAGCAATTATACTCATTTTGCATTTGCAAAAATCCTTTTACTGCTCCGAAGTAATTCCCCAGATGCAAATTACCCGTTGGGCGAATGCCACTTACTACTGTTTCCATTTTCTTTCTTAATTATTTATATCAAATGGCGACAAAGATAATAATTATTTTGACAGATTCCGAATCTTGATATTTCTGAAAGAAACCTCGTCAGCATGGTCCTGCAAAAGGATATGGCCCTGCTTTACACTACCAAACATCGGCTTCGACTTTTTGTACTTGCTCATTTCCCAAATCTTTTTGTAAGCTTCGCTCGAACGGTCGTAGCTGACAGTTTTCTTTCCGTTCAGGTAATGAGTCACCTTGTTGCCTTTAGCTACGACACGTCCCTGGTTCCATTCTCCGATCGGATTCAGCTGTTTTTTGCCCGCCGGAATCATGTCATACAGAGAAGCAGTCTTACGGTTTCCATCGCGTCCTAATTTGGCATCCGGGTGGTTGTCGTCATCCAGGACTTGGAACTCCTGCCCTAACCAGCCTCCTTCGTCATATTTGGTAAAGAAATACTTCACCCCGCTGTTAGCGCCTTTTGTCAAGCGGAATTCAAAACAAAGGTCGAAATCGGAATATTCGTCTTTCGTAATGATGTCACCACCCCGTTTTTCACCTTTTTTGTTGACAGTCAGGATACCGTCTTCTACCGTCCATCCGTTTGTAGGAGGAACATTCTTGCCGACCGAAGTCCATCCGTCCAGGTTCGTACCATTGAAAAGTAATACCCATCCCTGCTTTTCTTCTTTCGGAGTCAGCGTGTTAAGAGATTGTGCGCTAAGTGCACATGCACAGAAAACTGAGAACAATAAAAACACAATTCGTTTCATAATAAAATGAATTAAAATTAAACTATTAAGAAAAATTACATTGATCTGTCTATCGGGGGCAAATATACAAAATTATCATTTCCCTGTTTCTTCCTGATCCAATTTCGAACCGCAATATTTGCAATATTCGGCTTCCTCTTCATGTCCCGTCCGGTGGCAATGCGGACATTCCATCCTATTTTTTTTACGTTGTTCCCCTACCATTGTTGCCGATACAATCCCTGTCGGGACAGCGATAATCGTATAACCGATCAACATCACGATCGCCGACAGGAAGCGCCCGACAGGTGTCACAGGCGTTATGTCTCCGTAGCCGACAGTCGTCATCGTCACGATCGCCCAATAGATGCTGTTCGGAATATTATTGAACTGCGTACCGGGCTGATTTCCTTCTATCATATACATTATCGTACCGATCGAAGTCACCAAGATCAGGACAAAAAAGAAAAACACAAATATCTTCGGTGCGCTGATCCGGAGCGACTTCAATAGCATATTACCTTCTTTCAGAAAGTTAAATAGCTTAAATACACGAAAAACACGAATCAACCGGAATGCACGGATCACAAGCAGATAACGAGTACCGGCAAAGAAAAAACTCAGATAGACCGGCAATGTCGACAGCAGATCCACGATCCCGAAAAAGCTGAAAATATACTTTTTGGGTTTTGGCGAGCAATAGATACGAACCAGATACTCAAAAGTAAAGAAAGCCGTAAACACATACTCCAATATCCGTAATCCCAACGTATAATGATATGAAAAAGACCGTATGCTCTCCAATACCACAACCAATACGCTTGCGATAATAAACCCGATCAGACAGGTATCGAACAGTTTTCCCATTGGAGTATCTGATTCGAATATAATGATATACAGCTTCTTCTTCAATTTTTCATCATGAAGAAAAGCATCCACACGCTCCCGTATTCCCGAAAAAAGCCTCATAATCCGAATCTTTACTCTACTAAAAACAGTTGAAGTTTATTATTGTTACAAATATAACAAACTCAAATTATTTATAGTACATTTGTAATAACCTATTAGAGAAACTTAAGTCTACACAACATGACCATGAAAATAAAAATACTTATTCTATTTTTCACCGTTTGTTGTTATGCAAAGGGCAGTACGATTCCTATCCAATCGGACAAAGAGCACAATACGGTGACGCGAATAGATATGTCCGAGTATAAAACAATCAATTTTGACAACCTGGTAAAAAACATCTCCTGTACTCGACTGGAATCTAACTTGTTTGATTATGGCATAACCATGACTACACATAAGGACCGTCTCTACATAATGGGTAGGACAATTGCCGGAAATAAAGTAGTGATCTTCGATAAATCCGGACAACTCGTTAAAGAACTGACTTTTGCCGATGCGCTTCTCGTTATCTCGATGGCCATCATACCGGATGCAGAAGAATTGTGGGTCGTCAGCCGTTTCAAAATAATCAATAAATTCAAATTGGACGGGACACCCATTAAAAGGGTATCTTTACCTTTTCCCTGCGCCAACCTCATACCGGTTGGACAGCAAAACTTCCTCGTTTACTCAGGGGCACATGCAACAGCCGAGGAAGCATTGAAGGTCATTTTCTTGCACTAACAGATTTCAAATCTATAAATAAGCTGTTCCTTCCGAAATGGGGAAAAGAAGAATGGCCATCTGCCCCGCAAAATATATATGCACAAGATGAGAAGGCGAATAATTTATTCATTTTTCCTAATGATATAGATACGATCTATTCTTATAATCAGCAAAAAGGAGCTGTCTATCCCTTCCTTTTTCTCGATTTCCACGGAGATTTCCTAACAAAAGACAAACATCCATACGGTCCTGGAGAAGATCAGGAAATGTCGGAAATCATCACAAAGCGAAAGTACATTTATTCTCATTATAGCTTCAACCAGGCTTCCGGCAAACTATTCTTTAAATTAGTCGGCAAGCGGGAAGATTTCTGTTCTATCAATCTGAAAAATAATGTTCTATATTCCTTCAACCGTTTGTTTGACAACTTCATGCCCATCTCTTATAATCCATTTATCGGTTCCGACGGCAAGAATTTATATGTGCTCGTCCAGGAAAAGGAGCTTGCCGAACATTACCAGAATATCAAATGCACTTATCCGGCCATCCAAAGGTTATTACCGGCATTATCTCTCGACGGGAACAGCTGGATATTACTAACTATCGAAATAAAAGAATAAAAATTATGAATAGAACCGTCTTTTTACTCGTCACTTTATTATGCTTATACCTTTCCTGTACGGAAAAAAGCAAGAGGAGAAAATTCTATTGGAGAATTTTCCCACCCCAAAGGAGATGCATCCCCGATGGTCCGATTTATTTACGGATAAAAGTGAGATTACACCTCTGGAAACCACTTCCGAGTGTCTGGTCGGGCAAATAGACAAAATAAAAAAATTCAAAGGCCACTATTATATTTCTTCATCCGGCGGGCAATCAATCCTGCACTTCAATGAAAAAGGGAAATTTGTATCCGTACTGTCTAAACAAGGGCAAGGGCCGGAAGAATATCAGCGTATCGAGGATTTCGATATCTGTGAAACAGAGGGAACTACTGAAATCTGGATTTCAGATAATATAAGCCTGAAAGTGTATGATGCAGCTGATTTATCATTTAAATTCAAAATACCCTATTCCTATGTTATCCACAAATTCAAAAGACTGGATAACTCGCACATCCTGTTGGTAACCGGACAAAATGAAAATACACTCACTTTGACCGATAAAGAAGGGAAGATACTTTCCGACTATCTGAAAAAAGAAATTCCTTTCATTATGTTCCGTCCCGTACAGTTCATAGCATGTGGTTCAGACTATCTATTCCAGTTAGGGATATCTAACACGTATGTAGCATTTAACTCCGAAACGGAAACATTCAGGGAGGGGGTATTTACCCAAGATCAATCATATCTTTCAAAAGAACAACTACTCGAGTCTTTCAAGATCGACGGAATGGATTTTATCCTGAAAGCCAACCAAGGTTCATACATTAACAACCTCGTTTCACTACGCGATATTATCTGGGTACAGACGCACAATAATGGGCAAAACTTCCTGACCAAAATCCAAAACGGGCAGGCCGTATCAACCGAATTTACTTATGGCTCCGTACTCTCCACTATATCGGTGGCCGACAGTGACAACAGTGTCTTGCTATATGCTAATCCCGAACAACTATTCGAGTACGGGAACGATCTTTTTGACAAGTTCGGCAATAAGATAAATTGCCATGCAGAAGATAATCCCTGTATAATAGAATTCTTTTAATGTTTCCTTGTGTTTGCTTATTTGAATTTAGAAGGTATAATTTAGGCTATATCAGTCCGACAAGCTTGGCTATGCAAAGAAACATTACTATCTTTGTTGTATTACGAACTGGATGCACAGTTTAAATAAATAAAACAAGATAGGCATGAGCAATAAAATTTATCCGATAGGCATACAGAACTTCGAAAAACTTCGAACCGGCGGTTATTTCTATATCGATAAAACCGAACTTATCTACCGGATTATTAAAACCGGTAGCTATTATTTTCTGAGCCGTCCCCGACGCTTCGGAAAAAGCCTGCTCATTTCTACCATTGAAGCTTATTTCCAAGGCAAGAAAGAGCTGTTCGAAGGGCTTGCCATGGAAAAGCTGGAAAAAGACTGGATCGAGCATCCGATCCTGCATTTAGACCTGAATGCTAAAAAATTTGATACAGAAGACGACCTACTCCGTCTGATAGACCGCCAGTTTCTCATCTATGAACAAGAATACGGTTCTGTCCAATCAGACGAAACAATAGACGACCGTTTTGTCACACTTATCCGCAAAGCCTATGAAAAGACAGGTCGTAAAGTGGTGATCCTGATAGACGAATATGATAAACCTTTACTGCAAACCATAGAGAATACGACTTTACAAAAAGAGTATCGTGAAACCTTAAAAGCATTCTATGGAGTAATGAAATCGATGGACGGCTATATCCAGTTCGCCATGCTGACAGGAGTGACAAAATTCGGAAAAATCAGCGTATTCAGCGACCTGAACAACTTAGACGACATTTCCATGCGTGAACCCTATGTCAATATCTGTGGTATTTCCGAACAAGAGATACACGACAACCTGGAAGAAGAACTTCATGAGTTGGCAGATATACAGGCCATGACATATGAGGAAACCTGCGCTAAACTCAAAGAGCATTACGACGGTTATCATTTCGTAGAAAATACCATTGGCATATATAACCCGTTCAGCCTGCTCAACACATTTAAATATAATAAGTTCAGCAACTATTGGTTCGAAACAGGCACACCGTCTTATTTGGTTGAACTGTTGAAGCGAAGCCATTACGATCTGGAACGCATGGCAAACGAAGAAACCAGCTCGGATGTACTGAACAGCATTTATGCAGACTCGTCGAGCCCTATCCCCGTAATCTATCAAAGCGGGTATCTGACCATTAAAAGTTATGATGAAGAATTCGGCATTTACCAGTTAGGTTTCCCAAATCGCGAAGTAGAAGAAGGCTTTGTACGGTACCTGATGCCTTTCTATACGAGTATAAACAAAGTAGAATCTCCCTTCGAAATACAGAAATTCGTCAGTGAAATCCGTAAAGGCCAACCCGATGCGTTCCTCCGACGCCTGCAAAGTTTCTTTGCAGACACCCCATACGAACTGGCCCGCCAATTGGAATTGCATTACCAGAATGTCCTCTTCATCGTTTTCAAACTGGTCGGTTTTTATACGCAAGTCGAATACCACACAAGCAGGGGACGTGTCGATTTGGTATTGAAAACGAATGACTACATCTATGTGATGGAATTCAAATTGGAAGGTACTGCCCAGGAAGCGCTTAAGCAAATTAACGAAAAGCAGTATGCACTTCCATTCGCTTCCGACCCAAGAAAATTATTCAAGATCGGGATTAATTTCAGTAACGAACTGCGGAACATTGAAGAGTGGATTATTGAAGAATAATACAATAACCTCTTTTTTTGCCATTTTTCTATTTCACCTGAAATAGTGCGTCATTTCAATCTGACACTTTGTACGATTAATCTGTTTCAGGGTGGCAACAAATGTCATGGATCCGGCAACTCGTCCACGTTCCGACTCCATTGTGCCACCCTAAAACAGCAAAACAGTAACAATGTGAAAAACCTCAACTCTCTGAGAGCCGAATATTTCCGAACAACATCCATGACACATACATTTACGCCAAAAGCATTTTCCGCTTTTTTCCAGCGAGGAGCACAGAATTTCCCTATGACGACCGTCTTCGTTACCGTAAGTTGCCGAGATCATATATAATGACGACCGTCTTCATGCCTATAAAATCCCTTGTCATGGCAATAAAGACGGTCGTCATGGAAACAAAGTGGCCAATCAATGCATAAAACACCGCTTTACTTACTGGAAAAGAGCACTTGTCTTGTACAGCTCCAAATGTAAAAAAATATTTTATTGACAATAAGGTATAAGAAATCAAATTTATTCTTCAATAATCCACTCTTCGATATTCCGCAACCTGTTACTGAAATTCACTCCGATTTTGAATCGTTTTCTGGGATCAGTAGCAAACGGGAGTGCATACTGCTTTTCGTTAATCTGCTTCAATGCATCTTGTGCAGTCCCTTCCAACTTAAATTCCATAATATAAATATAATCTTGCGTCTTCAAAACTAAATCAATACGCCCCACACTGGTGTGGTATTCGACCTGCGCATAAAAACCAACCAATTTGAAAACAATAAAAAGAACATTCTGGTAATGTAATTCCAATTGGCGAGCCAGTTCGTATGGTGTATCAGCCAAGAAACTTTGCAAGCGTCGTAAAAATGCATCAGGTTGCCCTTTACGGATTTCATTGACGAATTTTTGTATTTCAAAAGTAGATTCTACTTTATCGACACTGGTATAGAAAGGCATTAAGTATTTGATAAACCCCTCTTCCACTTCTCGATTAGGAAACCCTAACCGATAAACTCCGAATTCCTCGTCATACCCCTTGATTGTCAAGTAGCCACTCTGGTAAATGAGCGGGATAGGATTCAAATCTTCATAAATACTGTTCAAGATGTCCGAGCTGGTAACTTCATTAGCCATACGTTCCAGATCGTAATGGCTTTGTTTCAACAACATGACCAAATAGGACGGTGTGCCGGTCTCGAACCAATAATTGCCAAACTTATTATATTTAAATGTATTGAGCAAGCTAAACGGGTTGTAGACGCCTATCGTATTTTCCACAAAATGATAACCGTCGTAATACACCTTGAGTTTAACACAAACATCCTCGTAGGTCATGTTTTGGAGTTCTGCCAACTCATGGATCTCTTCTTCCAAATTATCGTGTATTTCCTGTTCGGAAATTCCGCAGAGATTGACATAAGGTTCGCGCATGGAAATGTCGTCCAGGTTGTTCAGATCGCTGAATACGCTTATTTTTCCAAATTTGGTCACCCCCGTCAGCATAGCAAACTGAATATGGCCATCCGTTGATTTCAAAACCCCATAGAAAGCTTTTAGGATATTACGGTAAGCCTCCTGCAATTCCGCATTCCCGATTGCCTGAAGCAGCGGTTTGTCATATTCGTCCACAAGGACCACAACCCGCTGGCCGGTCTTTTTATATGCACAGCGAATAACTTGGTAAAAACGCTCTTCCGGTTTACGGTCACCATACGGACTGCCGTACGTCTGTTCCCAAATCTCAAGATGTTTGTTCAATTCTTCGAGCAGAGATTCCGGCCTGTCGTATTGGCGTGCATTCAAATCCAGATGCAGGATCGGATATTGTGACCAGTCTTTCTCTAACCGCTCCATCGCCAAGCCTTCGAATAGCTCCTTCTTACCTTGAAAATAGGCTTCGAGCGTTGATATGAGCAGGCTTTTTCCGAAACGGCGCGGACGGCTCAGGAAATAGTAACGTCCCGACTTGACAAGACGGTAGATAAACTCGGTTTTATCGATATAAAAATAACCGTCTTGGCGGAGGCTCTCAAAATTTTGTACACCTATCGGATAAATCTTATTGCTCATGGCTGTCCTTTCAAAATTGTTGGAGCTGTGCATTCAACTCGCAATACAACAAAGATAGTAATTTCCTGTTTTTCCTGCTATGTTTCTCATAAAAACAAAAGCATACATCAATGATTCGGTTACCTCCTTATTGCCATTCCACACCTTATTGTATAGATTATCAAAACACCCATTAGTCCAAATCGAAACTCTACCGCATCTATTTTGATTTTCTACCCCATATTTTTTAAATTACCCGCAGAGATAATATTTTTTAAGAAACACAAAATCTAATAAAGGACTGAAATACAAACAAATGTCCAATATAACTATTTAGCAGAGGGATATTGTATATTTTAACATATCTAAAGAACATCAGATTCACATTCTGCCAACCCTACGTTGCTCTCCCGGACAGTTCCAATATTCAGGCGATAAGATAAACCGGAAGCATTTTCAATAGACAACTCCGGAAAAGTCATCAAATCTTCTCGCAGTCGCATTATGGTTTGCGTCATAGATTTCTTTATCACTCGGTTTAGCTGCCTATTTTCTTCTGTCGATTCATCTTCGCTCAAAGGCCGCCCTAACACACCATTACAAAAAATAGGATAGCTGACAGTATGATCCGGCGCTTCCCAAAAACAGATAAAAGCACGTAAACGGTTTCTTGCCAAAAAAATTTTATGATCCCGATCTTTCAATTCTCCCGTTTTCTTGCAGAAAAAAACATCCTGCGCTATCTCTATCCACTCCGAAGCATCCAAAGAAAGCACTGCCGGTACGGGCGTAACAGGAGTAACAACCGCTTTATTATGCTCTACATTTTTGCGGCGTTGCCATATATACATTATAATAACAAGAATGCACCACAACAAAATCAGCCCCCAAATCAGAGGCATCCGGCTAAATAAATAGGAATGGGAAAACAGGACATACGCTTGTAGTTTTATTTCTCTTTGATCATGTTCTACACCAAAGACAATGGGTTCCAAAGCAATCCCTGCCTGAGATAACGGCTTATTCGAACAACTGACAAGGCTGTCACCTTGTGAAAAAGAAACGGCTGTCTGGGCAATTATGCCTTCACTTTTTAGTTCTTCTTGAAAAAGACTGTCGAGGGTAAAGGCTCGATTGGGATTTTCCAAGGCTAAAAATATCTGAAAAAACCACTCTCTTTTGTGAGACAAAGCAAGACTGTCCGCCTGCTTACTTTTTTTATAAACAACTTTTCCCTTTCAGTTTCGACAACAGTAGAAACAGAAGAAATACCGGTATCAGATCTTGGGAAAGAAATAAACTCGGGTTGCATCAATTCCTTTTCTAAATCGACTGCATGACTAAAAAGATAAGTTGCTTTAAGAATCTGCTCATTTTTAATTTGAGAAAAGTAACAGCAAGATAAAAACACAACCAATATCGTTAAAATCAATATTCCTCCAAAAACTATAATACTTCTGTGTTTTTCCATTTTTGTCTTATTTGTGATACAAAAATAACAAAATCAACAAACAGAATCAACATTTTGGCAACACATTGGCAATATTTCACCGGAAACAGCAAAGTGTTTCCACTTTTAGTTGACAATCTTAAATCGGAAGATTACTTTTACGCCCAAAAAAGAAACATGAAAAAGAAAACAGTATTAAAATTGCTTTTTATTGCAAGTTGTTTGGTAGCTATGTGCAGCCTGTTTTACAATAATAGAACAAGCACATTAGACAGTCTGGCATTTCAGAATGTTGAAGCATTAGCAAGTGGAGAAAACGATGATAATGCAATTTGTGTAGGATACGGCTCTGTCGATTGTAGAACTTATAAAGTAAAATACAAAGTCACAGACTTCAGTTTAGATTAAATAATAATCGTGAAACGTTTTGCATACATATTATTAATAGGTATCAGTGCGATCATCTCCTGTACCGATTCCCCCGGTACTTACTACCCACGATATTCGACTTTTCCCAATGAAAAGGCAATAAGTGCGCGGGTGATCGAACTGGACACTGCCCTCTTCCGCTACCCATTCCGGGTAGCGGTCAAAGACAGTATTGCTATTGTAATGGATTTGCATAACGCAGACAATTATTTTCATGCTTTCACATATCCGAATTGGAAACATATTGTTTCTTTTGGCAAACGGGGTGAAGGACCGGAAGAAATGCTTTCGGCCGAAACATTCCAGTTCAACTCCCTCGATTCCATATATGCACTCGATGCAAACAAGATGCAGATCTCACGCTGGGCGATTTCAGCAAAAGACCATTCAGCTACAAGACAGGAAGTGATACGATTAGATAAAAATCTAATCCGTTCATTGGATTTCTGTGCCACAGACTCTTGTTTTCTGATCCCAGACTATTTAGGAGAGCACCGATATTGGCAAGTCGATTACAGTGGTAAACCTATCAGAAGCATCGGTAAAATACCTACCGAAAAAGATTTGGCTTCGGAAATCCGCCCGGCATTAGCACAGGCATGGCGTAGTTTTATCGATTACAACCCTCAAAACGGCATATTTGCGTTGGTAACTCAATTAGGGGAATCCATAGAAATATACAACACCAAAGAAAACTCTCACACCATATTATATGGTCCGAACGGTGAACCCCAATTTAAAAATGTAAAAGGAGAAGGTTTTCCTACCGGAATTATGGGCTTTAGTGATATTGTTGTCACAGATCAACATATTTACAGCGTATTTCAAGGTATACGGTTCAAAGACAAATTAGCATCACATCAACGAGGTGAAAAACCGGAGGACGGAGGACGTTATATTTATGTATTCGACTTGAAAGGAAATCCTTTACATAAATATATATTAGACAAACCCATATACGGAATCGATGTAAACGAAAAAACAAAGACGATTATCGCCACATGTGTAGAAAGTGATGAACCGATCATGGAATTTAAAATATAACGATTAAATGAAAAAACAACTCTACATCTTACTACTTCTTTCTTTGTTAACCGCTTGTAAAGAGAATAACAAAGAAAAGTTCGCCCTGTTGGTTCAGGAATGGCAAGGGAAAGAGATCGTGTTTCCACAGAATATGGCGTTCACCCGTTTCGTCACCGAGCCGGTGGACTATCGGATACCCGATGCGGAATATAAAGTGTTGGTTTATGTTGATTCTATAGGTTGTACCAGTTGCAAACTGCAATTGCCGAAATGGAAAGAGTTGATCGCTCATGTTGATTCGGCAACAAATGGTAACATTCCGTTCATCTTTGTCTTACAATCGAAAGACGACCGTGAGTTGCGGTACA